>Ga0131853_10019543_pt1 | contig 12326 bp, 12 predicted proteins | sample TergutLab28metaG_FD_92764 | JGI IMG/M metagenome (GOLD analysis project Ga0131853, IMG submission 92764) | Labiotermes labralis P1 segment gut microbial communities from Petit-Saut dam, French Guiana - Lab288 P1 (version 2) (version 2) | ecosystem: Host-associated > Arthropoda: Insects >...
CGGACGCTTGTGAGTGCGGTAATGAACCTTCGGGTTCCATGAAATGCGGGGAATTTCTTGACTAGCTGCAAACCAGTTAGCTTCTCAAGAAGGACTCGGCACCATGGAATAAGTAAGTAAGTAAGGTGTTCATTCTCGTCCTCCTATTCAGCATTTTGATCCGGACTTTATTTCTTTCTTCCTCTTTTATCTGGCATTCCTCATCATACAAATCATTCCTCTTCTTCCTTCCCTTATGTCCCACCCCTTCACTAACAAACCTTGTTATACTTTCTTAATATTCTTCCACTTATTTTCACTTGTTTCTACATTCTCATTATGTTGTCGCTCACTATTTTTAGCAATCCCCTTCCTTATCTCTTCTATATATATCCTCATAAATTTCCATATCCTTTAACATTGTAACGTCACACTTCCTTTGTCTTGCACCATGTGTCTTTTTGTACTTTGATATTTTCTGTCTATATTTATTCGAACTAAATGGTGATCCCAGTCACAGACACAGTCCGCACCTCTACAACTTCTTACATCCATAATTCATGCCTCATTCCTTCCATCTACCGATATAGGTCAATCTCATTATTAGTTCTTCCGTCAGGGGATTGCCAAGTCTCCTTATGTACGTTTCTATGTAGTAAGTATGTACTTTTTGTTACAATATTATTATTAGTGGCAAAATCAATTGTTCTGGATTCATTTGCATTTGATGTTTCTTGCAGTCCCCAATTCCCTGTAACTGGCTTAAAAACTTCTTCTATCCCTAATTTTACATTAAAATAACACACTATAATTTTTTATCATGTGCTGGAATTCTTTGACATGTATGGTTATTTTATCGTACAAGGGGTCCTTAACTAACTCAAACTTTCCTTCTGTAGGTGTGGGACCCTTAAAAAATGCTCCTTAGGATAACGGAGAAAACTTGAAAGAAAAATACGTTCACCTTTTTAGTTTAGTCTGCAGAGGGCAAATTCAATTACCCCTTCGTGAACTTGTGCCTCTACCTAGGGCTGTAGTTAGGGTGAGGCGAATGGTGCTGTCGGTCCAGGCAACAGAGTCCAAGGCGCGGCTAATTAATATTTTAAATAAAAAAAACAAATAGATTTTCCGCGCTCAACACATTTTTAATAACTGAGACCAATAAAACTGAGCACAAAAAATAATTGCGATATCCTTTAAAATTCGCAATTTCTGTCAGGGGCTGCCATTGTTAATGCTCGTCCCGTGCGTCATAAACCTGGCTTCGCCGCTGCCTCTGTGGAGTCGATCTTCCAAGTAAAGTTAGCACTCTCCCTGTGCTTGATCAAGCACCAGGCTATATAGACTTATGGGGAATGGAGGTACATTTCAAAACATTGTTAATAACGTTACTAGGTGGCCGTTTTACCTCCGGAAAAAAATCCCCAAATAGTCATTCGATAGAAGGTTGGGGTCCCAGAACCGGTATGGTTGGCTCTTGGGGCCACCCAGTCTCCTGTTCAATGGGTAACGGGTGTCCTTCCTTCAGAGGTAAACGGCCGGACAGCGAATTTAATCACTCACCTCCATAGAGTTCCGAGATTAATAAAGAGTGGAGTTATACCCCTGTTCCCCTATATGCCTTCACGGCGTGGGCAGGGAAACCTTTACCTTTACCTTCACTATTAGCACCAACAGGCAGGTTTCTTATGTAATTATTTTAAAAGTTAAGCTAGATGGCGAAGTTTTGTAAGTAGATTGTTAAACAATGACATCACGCCCGAAGGTCCCTTAGTTTTGCGTGACATGATTATACATAGTAAACGTTGGCTGGGTTATTGTATGAAACTGCCGGTATCTCAGGCTATTTAACATCGATGGTAGAATAAATGGTGAGTGGTAAATTGGAAAGGATCTCAAAGGAAGCGGGCCTTATCCGTTCCTAATACGCTGGCATTTCCCGGAGGCACCGAATAAAATCGCTAGAACTCTCGGTCAAGAAAGCCAGTGTCCCGGTCGAGATTCGAATTCAGCGCCTCTCGAGCAGAAAGTCGCAACGTTACCATTTTACCAACCTGTTCGCTAATGCGAGCTGGAAAGAACTCGGAAAAATACTTCAAGGACAAAACTTTCATCACATATCTTTATCTTTGCACCGTGCATTTTGTAGTTTATTTCGGTAACACACCAACAAATGCACATACACGCACATGCATTTGTTGTTGTGTTACTGAAATATTTCATCACATAATTTCAATTCCTGTGTGGCAGTAAGACCCGCTACCTTGCAACAGTGTATTTATATGTGTTGCTGTTTCTTTGGGGTACCTGATGATGCAGTTGTTTTGAGACACCGAAAGCTCGCAGGTTTGATTCCCGACGGAATCACAGACTTCAATCCTTACAACCGCACTATGGCCCTGGGATCGATTCACCTTCCAACAGAAATGAGTACCAGGGATAACTCCTGGTGGTAAAGGCGGCTGGTGCTTAGGGCTGACAGCCTTACCACTCACAAGTGCCGACTGTCTAAAAATTCTGGGAGCCCCAGCCTCCTGGAGCCTTAAGGGTCTGTCCAAGCCTGTGCAGGGAAAGCTTAAAACTTGTTATTTATCATTACCACATTGGAATCGATGAGATATAAAGGCTTCCTTGCTGTAATTTTCTAGTGGTTCAGCCTGATGGTGACTGTGTCATAAAATAAAGCCGAAACGTGTATCAATGTGTATGCCACGTACTACGATGTGAGCACGACACTTGCCATCGAGTGACCTAGCCCTTGACATCGAACGCTTTACTCAATACGAAATCTCCATACGACTTCTGCAATAAAATCAGCTACCGATATCTATCAATTCTAAAATTTGAAAGATCTGAAAATTTTAATTTTTAGTGTTTAATTTCAATAGCTATAGCCACACAAATTTTACTCCTGAACTGAATGTTCAAAAACTGGATTGTAAAATAATTTGTAAGAAGTGAGATCTCTCTTCCACAACGTGATGTGTATACTTAATACATTTTAGATATCAGCCTGATTATGATCCCATGGGTTCGAAACATGTAGCTGAGCGAATCATTCTTTAATCTTTAAGTGGGTCGTCCCCTTTGTGTTAATTAGCATGAGTTTTCAAGGAATAAGTATTAATATAAGTCGAAACACAACTAGTTGTGTTTCAACTTATTTTAATACGTATTCCTTGAAAACTCATGCTAATGAACACAACGGCGATGACTCAAAGATTATTAATGCCATTCGAGACCCTATCCACGAATATGAGAATCTAAAGGGGAAGCTATACAATTGCAATGCGAATATTTATTTTAACCGGCAATACTAGTTGTGTTTCGACTTATTTTAAAACTAAATCTTTGAAAACTCGAAAGAATAATTGTTTTACAAAGGTGTGTTTTGATGTTCTATCAGTTTACTTCCTATTTATATATCAATTTTTTGGAAACAAAAGTAGTTTATTTACCAATAAACACGAGTTATGTCGTCTGAGTAAAAAAAAAGTTACCTTGGGTTCATAATAAACACAACTGGATGTCAACCAATCTGGTTATATTTTTCCTCACAAAAGAAATACAGAGGGATGTGTCGAAATGTGAGATTCTCACGTTAGTACTTATGAAGATTAGTGTATTCTCGTATGTGACGTCGTACAGTCTGGCAGGTATTTACCAATACTGCGAAGAAAACTATTGCTTTAATCTACAGACTTGATATCTTAGAAAAGTCGACATATTTCAGCCACAGTATACGACGGCACATTCCTCACACGGCTATCTATTATTTATTCTTGTTTTTCTTGTCAGCACAGCGACATAAGTCCTTTTCGGACAAACAATCAGACAACTGCCACTCAACTTCGCGTCAGGAGGGGACGATGAAGCCTGTGAAACCCTTGACAGGGTAGTCTCTATTCGGGATATATTATGAATATGGCTTTTGCCGCCTACAGTAAACTGTTCGGCACGAGCCAGAGTATTGATAGGGTGGGAGATGGGCGAAATCACCATCGGACAGTATATTGTTCGTAACAGGCAGGCGACAATGCGCGAGGGTGGCTTGTGTTTAGTATTGCAAGCGGTAAACCGAACAAGACAGTCAATGTGCATATAACGTAATATTAAGGCGCTTGCGTGCAACCATTGTTGCAGTGGAAAAGCAATAAGTATTACATTTTCCGAGTATGTGTTTGTAGCTTTAGTTATCCAGCATGCAATATGTATGCGCCATATTGTCATCTGTGGCCTGTCCGGTTCCACAGTATTTTTCTACATTATCTAAAAAAAACGGGCCGATTAAAAAAAAAAAAAGAACACAAAATGCGTATTTTGATTTTCTCTACAACTTTTGTCTGAAACATTTCTCATTCCAAGAAGATTTGAGTGAGATATGATCAGAAAAGTATATTGGTCTTCAAGTAAAGTACCTGTTATTCTTGTCAGTTTTTAATGTAACTTCAATTTTCTCGACAGATTTTTGAAAAAGGCTCAAATTTACCATTGCATGATAATCTGTCCAATAGGAGCTGAATTGTTTGATGAGGACAGACGGACAGACATGACGAAATACACAACGTAGACAGAGGAAGAAACAAATTTTATGATTCATGATCCGCACATTAATTGAACATATGTAATATAAAAATACCAACATAATACACACCAGTGAAATACTGTTTATACACAATAACCTCCTACATTTTTATGGTATTCATATCTGTGCATTAATTGTTAAAATTCAAGAATATACCAACAAATACAATATATTACTAAAAACAGCTCTTACAACTACATCACTAGAACTCCAACATGTTTAGAACATTTATTGCGGGTCATCCTCAGAGAGTGTACATCAGTATTTGTATGAAAGGTATATTATGACTAGATTAAACAGGTTAAAGTTGTACTACAATCATTTACTTATTTATTGTCGGTACAGGACTCTAATCATTCACATTTCTGGAGCAGCTTGCATATATTCCATTTGCAGGAATGCCACCATACCTGCAACTGGAATGTACACAACCCAGTTCAATGGGAGCAGATCCACTCTTTCACTTGATAACTGGAAACACCACATCCTTCAATGCTTTCCTCTTTGAAAGAAAGATGAGGGACAAAGTCATTAGTGTAAACCATCCCCAAAAACCCTTTTTGAGTATGATTTAATGTTTCTAACTGTAACAGTTTGTCAGTCAGACGTAAGGCAATAAAAATTCCAAGACACATATACTGTTTTTAAACGCTTACTTTCCCTACTGCCACATATGTCTGTCATATCAAAGTTTTTAAATTAAACAGTCAAGGATATTCTTCAGAACCCCAAAGGTCTTCTCTGAATGAATGACAAACTAACACTGCTGTTTTGATAAAGATCTTAAAACTATGTAAATGTAAAATGTACTGTCATTTCCAAACAGTGTGATATAATAAGAAATCAACAGAAATTAACTTACTGAAAGGAAATATAATCTCTTCTGGAAGAAATAACAGTGGATTCAGTCGATTCGGGCTATGTAACTCAAGTCGAGTTCCAAAACATGTTACATTTCAACTTCAACTGTGACACACATTATTAGCTCCATCCTCCTGGATCTTAGACACAAATAAATGACTTCCTTGTACATACATTCATTCTAAAACATCACTGCTCCCCAGGACTTCACACTCCATGCCCTAAAATGTTGCAATGCATCTTTGATACAGATAATACGGTGTAACTGTAAAGCTCATTATCTCATTAAATAGTCCAATGGGTAAGAAGATACAGTGGCACCCTTGTATTCTGGATCCTCAGTTGGTCTGAACAATTTTGGGCTAATTACAGCCCAATATTTACCACTGACATTATTATTACAGTAGAATATTATTGTTATGATGATGATGATGATTATGATGATTATTGAAAGTAATAATATAAAAGTACAAAGCATATTTAACGTGCAAAATAACATTACATGTAGCACAAATTGTAACTACAGAACATCTGCAACACTACATACCCTAGAGGTGTGGTTGGTCTCAGATATATATTTGTAAATACCCTGCATAAAGGTGATAAAAAGGATAAAAATAATCATCATCATCACCATCTTCAACATCAGTAGTAATCACCATCATCACCATCTTCAACATCACACTGATAAGTACAAAATACTAGCTTTAAGAAATTCTACTTTAGCGCTGAGTTCTGATTTTCTGTATGTCACCTAACCACAGGGTTTCACCACAGTGGCCTGGATTCCTGGGTAGTTTGCACCTCCATCCCCCCTTCCCCATCTTCCAACATAGTCTGGATGACTGAGATACTAGTGTACTTATCTGTTTTAAGATTGCTGTGTTCTGAATATGACATTTCATAATTTGGCAGGCAGGTTCCTCTGAAATGGTGGTGCAGATGTGTTGAACTACACAACACAAAAACCCCGAAGAGTGATTTTCAGATTCACCAATATGAGAACCTAAAATCTCAGTTATATATGGTTTATTTAATGATTGCCAGTACACTGACTTTACAGCAGCAAAAATATGGGGAGGATCAATGAATAATTTATTGAAAAGACCGTGGAAGAAAGCCTCTCCAACATTTCTAATAGCTTCTGTCACAATCATCAATGGATGATGATGATGGCAAGTCTCTCAAATATCAGACACTGACACCTTACACATAATCATTCAAGACTGCAGCCCATCAAAATGTTGGCACTCATAAACCAAACTACATGGCACTACACCCAAGACCAATGTGAGAACATCAAATTCACATAGCATACCTGAAATGTATGCAATGCCTGCAGATTCAAGCAGGCTCCTCTAGATTACTGGCATCCACCCACTAAAACTATATGACATTACAGTCTATTGCCATTCACATCTACAAATTACATCAAGATATAACACCTTAATTTTTCATACCACATATATATTCAAAAAACAACTTACATACATAACTGATGTATATCAGCGTCACAAAACACAGATCACAGAGAAAAGGGGGAAGATGGTAACATTGAAGAACGGGGTTTCTCTAAAGGTTTGTGACAATGGTTCATTCATTATAGCTTTGTTTAAACACTGCCTACTGCCCAAAGTATACCTAATGCGTGCGTGAGTCAGAAACTATCCGGAAGGATGTTTTTTTAAATCTTATTATGAAGGGTACACTACTGTGATGACATACAGAATCTTGTGGCCAAATGGACTACATGTGTTGAAATTTAGTGGAAAAATAATTTTAAGTAATATGAAATTATTTTAAGGTGATACATTATGGGTACTCTTGGTCTCACCCACATACACAACATTTTGGTATTTTTGTTGTACTTCTATCCCTAGGTTCTACATTATGACACTCACAAAATTACAAATTATAAATTTTCCACAGAAACACTACCACTATTTTATTGGCAAATTTGTATTTCTTTAAATTTGAGAGTGGTTATGTAAGTGGTAAAAACAAAGAATCTGACGAGAAAGAGTAGTGTCAGCTCCCAGAATATTGTGTGTGTGGGCTAGGCACACATCATGCAGAGTGTCGCACTAAACAGGGGCACAGCGTAAGCAAACTGGCTCCTGATGTTCAAATATAGAAGCCAGGTGAACACCAGACACATATCTTTCCTCTGTACCTTCACAATTTGTGGTATAATGATGAAGGCATTAGAAATGCAGCACTTACATAAAAAAATCTTGCCCCATTGATACTATGTCCCCATAATAAGCACGCATTCAACTAACTAAGCTAGGATATGAATTCTTCATGCACATCTTTAAATATGTTCAAATTTAGCAGAACAAGACAGGCATGTTCATGTAACTACTGTTGTCACAGAAAAGCAATAAGTGTTACACATTCTGAGTGTGTGTAGCCTTAGGCATCCAGCATTCAATGTGCATGTTCCTGTGGCCTGTCTGACTGAATCATATTTTTCCACATGATATCATAAATGGCACAATTTTTGGAAAAAGTTTATTGAACATAAAACACGTGCTTTGACTTTCTCTACAGCTTTTGTCCGAAACATTTCTCATTCTAAGAAGAGGTATGATTAGAAATGTATATTGGTCTTCATGTAAAGTATTTGTTATTCTTGTCATTTTTTAATAAACTCGAATTTTCTCAAGATTTTCCAAAAATACTAAAATATCAGATTTCACGAAAATTCATCCAGTGGAAGCCAAATTGTTCCATGCTTATTGCCAGACAGATAAACATGACAATGCTAATAGCTGCTTTTCACAATTTTGAGAATGTGCCTACAGATATATGGAAATTTACATCATGGCAAGCAGCCCCAGGTACTGGCCACTGTACCCCAGAAGGACAGCCCCACTACCTAATGCACTGGGGACTGGGTGGTTTGGACATGGTGCTAGCAAAAATGTTCTTGCCCCTGCTGGAAGTCAAACTGCAGTCCCCAACTACAGTCATTTTACAATGACATCATTATCCTGGTTCATACAATGCATCAATATATGTTTCTGGGTAGAAGTATTTCCCCCTGTACCACATACACAACACACTCTGCACTTGATATTTTCCATTGTGTGTATTTTCCAACATACTCTGACCTTTCTACCTCTGTCATATGCAATATATTCAGTAACCTGCCATTTACTTACCAAATGCTTTTACTTTATTGCTTGTGAATGATCCCAGGTGGCAGGAAGTGGCTTTTGACTATACTAGAATGGTATGACCCAAAAAAAAAAAAAAAAGGTTAAAAGAATTTAAAATTTTGGGTGAAATAATGGACATGTTTTAGGAATTTTGTAAATGTCTGTGATGTGGGTAGACTTAAAGACAGAAGTTCCAAATGCAGGTCTCAATGGAAATACTCGTAAATGAAAGACAAAAAACACAACAACTGCAAATAATACATCTTATTTAAAAATCATCATAAACTTTATGGTGTAATGCATCAAACATTTACAACACAATGTTGCCAGAATTTTGTACCACTATTAGAATGAGATGTCACTTGAAGTAACACATTCATTTCTGTAACAGCTGCCACAAAATGGTCATTACGGATGGTGAACACAGGCAACTGACAATGCATGTGAATACAATGCCAATGTGACACTTCCACACTGGAATATCAGCTGAAATGTAGGAATGTATTATGGAACTTCCCTTGTTCTGTATCCACTGTCTGATTAAAACATAACATTCTGAAACTTCGACCTACTGATGACCTGCTCTGTCTACCAGATCCAACAAAGCAGGTCTTCGTTAAATAATATTCCAAGTTGACAGCTTCATTATTTTTAGGGCCAAATATTTCCCTGAACATTTCATTCTTAAACAAATAATAAGAATTTTAGTGAAGTTTAAAATAAACACTAATTTAACACTTTCCTCTACATGAAAATTTATTCATAATCTAGTGAATTTCACTTTACTTGAAGGTAGTAAAATCATAATACCCTAATAATCACATTGAAGGCACAGACAATTAATCTGTGTAATGGAGCCTTGAATCCCTACTTTCATTTAAAGCCAATAATTTATTCTTAAATTTTCATTTTAAAAAAATCATAAAATCATTTTAGCACCCAGTTCATATAAGTCATGAAATATCAGCATTTTTCTGTGTGGACAGAAGTCATGTGATGACAAATCACTTGTCAGCAGTCCACTTTCTTCTTCTTCTGCACTACAACTCTGGTAGAGTCTTGGCATCTGAACAATATCCTTCCATTTAAGGTGATCCTGGACTTGTTCTGCCCATATTATAAGTTTCATCTTTCTCAGGTCGTTCTTGATGTTGTCTTCCCATCAGGACTTAGGCCTTCCCACTGTCTATTTGTAGATAGTTTCCATTTGTATATTTTCCTTACAGTGCTGGTTTCAGACATTCTATTTATGTGTCCAAACCAACTAAAACTTTAGGCTTTAACATAATTTATTATGTTCCGATCATTTAGTAACTCATCCAATTCCTTGTTTGTTTTAATTATCCAAATACCATTATCCTTTTTAGTTGGCCCAAATATTTTTCTTAGTATTTTCCTCTCAAATACTGAGAGTCTCTGTATAATACTTTCTTTAAGGACCCACGTTTCACAACTATAAACTACAATTGGTCTAATTACTGACCAATAGAACTTTAGTTTGGATTTCTTGGACACCAATTTGCTTTTAAAAAGCATTTTGTTTGCGTAGAATGCTTTATTCCCCTCGGCAATTCTTTCTCTAATTGCTTTTTCCAATGTGTTATTTCCATTCACAATTGTACCAAGATAACTGAATGAACTGACCTGATCAATTTGCATATTTTCAACCTTTAGTCTATCTAATTGGGTTTCTTTCATTGTACATTTCATGTACTTTGTTTTATTCTCATTTACTATTAAACCAAATTGCGATGAAATATTTTCAGTTTTTCAAAAGTATCTTTCAATGTTTGTTTAGTTCGGGCATATGCTGAATATTTTTTCAAACATGTTGATATGTTATCTCTCAGTTCTAGCTGCTTTAAAATATCATCATTAACTATGCTAAATAGGGTTGCTGACAGTGGGTCGCCTTGTCTTACTACCATCCATATTTCAAAATTTTCTGTATAGTTTTGGTTTACTTTAACTCTCGCCTTTGTATCTTGTAATGTTTTTGTTATCAGGTTAATTAGTTTGCTTGGTATTTCATAGTTGTTTAGGTATTTGATTATTTTATCTCTATACACTGAGTCAAATGCTTGTATGTAATCAATGAAGACATTGTGCAATTCTATGTTAAATTCATGACATTTTTCGATAACTTGTCTAACTATAAATAAATTGTCAATTGCAGATCGATTTGGCCGGAATCCCATTTGGCATCAGTACTCCATCAGAGGCCTGAATATGACTTGCAGCAGTTACCATGAGAAGCCAGGTTTTGAAATGGGTTGTAAAAGGCAAAGATTTTCCATAACAACTCATGGAGACTCAAGTGAAGAGGTGGAATGTTGGGGTTCCATTATTCAAAACTAGCCTTCTAATAGAAAACAGCCAGAATCACACGAAAGAATAAAAGATACACATGCATGGCCAAACTTGGTTATCTTCGCTGGTGAATAGGTGCACACTGAGATCATTTCACTGGAGTGGGCTGACCCTGAGGCTATATATAATTTGTGTTTGATTTTAAAAATTATGTTACAAAAATCATGTCATAAATATAACAGTAACATAAAACTATTTGTAACTGCATTTATACACATACAAATATAACTACATGTTCCATGACTCACCCACCTACTTTCAATCACAATGTTTAATCTTTTTGGGGTTTTTCATTCCAACTAACATATTCTAAGTTATAATTTTATTTTTCAAAATTCTAACATAATAGTCATCAGCTGATTTCAGTGGCTTATTTCTGCTGAAGCATAAATGACATAAATGTTTGATGTCATCAGATCTACAAAATCTATTTTTGATTTTTAATTTGGTGAGGGTTGCAGCCTGGCACGCACCTTGGGTGTGCTCCTGCTGGTGACTGCATGGAACAACTATTAGCTTTTCTGCCAGTCAGGAAATTCTATGTCTCAAGGTCAACATGATGTTTAAAATAGTCTGTTACTGACCCAATCTTATGCTAATTCCAGTTTAATCCAGTAAAATATAGAAACACTATTTTTATAATATATATTTTAACATTATACACCTGTCTATGTCTGCACCTACTAAACCGAAATTTTCCCTAAAAGTATTCAATCAAAATTGAACTTCACATGCATTTTTAATATGTCTTTTCTTTCTTAGGTGCATGCTGCATGTACCACCCACAACATCCTTATTTTAATAAAAAAAAAACATAAAGCTCCACATTATTTACACTTTTTCCAGCTCTACAAGCAGGTGAAGTAACAGGTGACTAAGCTAAGGTTCTGAAATCAGTGAAGTGAAAGTGGAGATACACACTATTAATTTTTCTACATGGCACATAGAATAATGAATCAATGTATCAAGATTTACTGTGTTCTATACCTATGATCTTATTTCTCAAAATTTCTTTATTTAATGATAATTAACCATGAATCAGAAGCAGAATTTGCATGGCCACTTCAAGAATAAACCTGCCATTAGAATAGTTATTTCTTTAGAATGAACATTGTCATCAATGCTATCAACAAGAGCACACCTTGTCATGTGTGCTGTCATCACACACCCAGCATACATCATAGAGTTGGAGATATTATAACCATTTACAGTACTTTCATCATGCACTTCGCAGGATACTCCTTCAAATGCTGCACAAAATACTGGAATACAGTTATGATGTAAGTGATTATGGTACTTCAGTTAGCATTGCTTTCATGGTCCTGTGCCATACCGGGGTGTTGATAAGTCCTTAGCCCGACCAGGAA
>Ga0131853_10019544_pt1 | contig 12326 bp, 11 predicted proteins | sample TergutLab28metaG_FD_92764 | JGI IMG/M metagenome (GOLD analysis project Ga0131853, IMG submission 92764) | Labiotermes labralis P1 segment gut microbial communities from Petit-Saut dam, French Guiana - Lab288 P1 (version 2) (version 2) | ecosystem: Host-associated > Arthropoda: Insects >...
ACGCTGTTTGAACCGAAAGTCTGAAAACTCTTCCATTTCGATGTGCACTGGGTGAGGACTGTAAGCATCTGTGTGTTCAAGGTGAAGTATGATGGAAGAGAGATACCATGCGACTACACAGAACCGGTTTCATCCAGATATGTCTAATGTAAATAAAACATTACTGTGGAGGCAAAACTTATCAGTCCACCTTTCGTATATTTGGCTCAAAATCGTAAGTAAAATGAGACTTTCCGTGTCCCAGAAACCCTGGGACCATATGCTGCGCACAGTTTGCAACTGCTTTCAAGAGAGATGGGTTGGAAATGTAATTGTTCTGTTTACAAAGATCAAGACTCATTTCACGATATCATTCGGAGCGGCCTATGGTAAAGTGTAGAGTGGAGAGGATACAGAATTTTCAAAGCAATTTGTTAATGTAACCTTACATGCAGCACCCAGAATGGCGTAGTTGGCGCAGTGACTAAACTATGCAATGGGCTTTCAAGGAATTAGCCTTCAATTGTCTGTAGGGACGAGGAATGTGTCTCTTCATCAAGACTTCCAGGCCGGCTCTGATTGTCATTCTGCTGCTTCCTTTGAATTAGGAACTGAGGACATACTTCGGAATGTTAGATGGACGGAAATTGACCATGACCTCTCACCTCCAATGCCCGGTTTAAGAATCAGTTGCGCAAAAGTCCACGCTCCCATACGCCTTTACGTCTTCCACAGGAATAACTTCACCTGTACTTTGGGGCATTTGAGGCATTAGATACTTTCCTCAACATGTGTTGTCATTCCGATGAGCAACGTATGGGTCTTTAATATGGTAATGTACACATTTTTTGTATTGTCTCTTCTCTTTTTTATGTTTGTGTGACTGTGCATCTCTGATACAATAGTATAAACAACCAACTAGATGCAACAATAACAATTTATTAGTAATCTCAATCAGCTCAACATGTTTCGGGCGATAATTTCGCCCATCCTCAGGAGCCCTAGACTGTGTTTACAGCTTGCGGTATAATGCACCGAAGAAGTTACCTGCTAGTGACCTTGCCACCAGCAGGCAAATTCTTCGATGTATTATACACAAGCTGTAAACACAGTCTAGTGTTCCTGAGGATGGGCGAAATTATCGCCCGAAACGTGTTGAGCTGATTGAGATTACTAATAAATTGTTATTGTTGCATCTAGTTGGTTGTTTATAGTAATGTCCCTTCTCTCTTTTTTAGAAACCATTTAGAAGTTATCCCTGGCTCCTTCTTCATACAAAATACAAAAAAATGTACGATGCCTATTCTGTAAATATCAGAAAGTGACAACCCGTTACGTCGGACAACAGTAATATTTCTGGCCTAGGGGTATACATAGAAATTGAGATGAAATTAATACTGAAGTCAAGGAATGCTTGCTATCATTCGGTTTGCTATCCAAAAACATACGAAGTATATAATATATAAAGATTAAGGTACACAGATCTATAATTTGGCCATTTGTTTTGTGTAGGCGTGAAACTTGGTCGCATACATTGAGGGAGATACGTTGGGTGAGGGTGTTTGAGAACAGAGTGCTCAGGAGAATGTTTGGACCTAAGAGGGACAAGGTAATAAGGGAATGGATAAAACTACATAATGAGGAGCTTTATGATCTGTACTTCTCACCAAATATTTTTCGGGTAATCAAATTGAGAAGAATGAGATGGGCGTGGCACGTAGCACGTATGGGGAGAGAAGATGTGCATACAGGTTTTTGATATGGAAACCTGAGAGAAAGAGACGACTTGGAAGACCCAGGCTTAGATGGGAGGTTAATGTTTACATGGATCTTCAGGAAGTGGGATGGAAGGCATGGTCTGGATTAATCTGGCTCAGGATAGAGACAGGTGGCGGGCTCTTGTAAAAAACGGCAATGAACCTTCGGTTTCCATAAAGCGCGGGGAATTTCTTGACTAGCTGAGAATGGGTTAGCTCCTCAAGAAGGACTCTGCTCCATGGAGTAAGTAAGTGAGTCAGTAAGTAAGGTGTATACACTCTTAATATCTAATCCCATCAGCCAGTTTAAGATGTGAAGGCATGTCCTAAGAAAGAAAGAATTAACCGTAAATCAAAAGAAAGACGCTTAGTGTGCATTTGAAAGAAAACATGAAAATAAGCTGAAATCAAAGAGTTTTGGAAAAACGGCAGTATTTCTTTTCGGAAGAAAGATAACTTCAAGTGTCATTACAAGTAACGTATGAAGCTTCCTTTCCAAAAATGTGTTAAGCCTGTAGCCTGCACATCCAGTGAAATCTAGCAATAAAAGTACCCCTCAGGAGATATAGTGTGAGTTAATATTTCGACTGAGGGTTTGAGACAGGGAACTGGTTAAGCCTGTCACACTTCCAAAAGATAGGCCATTTTAATAGAGCTTTTACGATAGATTTTTTAATTACACCCCTATTCATTATGTACCTGTCCCTTGTGACAGCATATTAAAGTATATCTGTTTGTTAAAGGACAGAGTAGACGGTGTGGCCTGTGGCATGGATGGGCCTGGGATCGAATTCCGTTGGGGGGTGAATTTTGGTGGGCGGTCCAGATCTGCCTCGATGACCATCAAGTTTCCTGTAAGAGTGGTGCCAGGTGTTTCTGGGTTAAAGGGGCCTGAGTCTGGCGTTAACCACTTACCTCATTCTTGGGCCGGGTTGCGAATGTGTAGGGTTGTACCTCTATTTAACCACTGTGCCTACATGGATATGTCAGGTTGTAAAATTTGCTTTTGTTTGTTAACCGAAGCATGATTCAACTAACAAGCAAAATGTTTCACTATACGTTATAATTTTCATGGGGAATGTAATTCACCATTTCAAAGCCTAAAATCCTAATACTAAAACTAATCAGGGATCGAAAATTGTTGCCCTCCTTCTGCCTGCTAATTAATGATGTTAAAATAAGAGTCGTAGGCTGCAGCAAAAACACAATCTGAAGAAGCGGTTTAAAATTTTTGTGCTTCTTATGTCTGCAGGTTGGTGACGATAAAACATTAAGTAATTTGTTGTTAACTGTATCTTTGTACCAAAATAGGAGTTGACATGATGATTTTCATTTCTTATTTGGAAATGAAAATAACCCACGTTGCAATAATTTACGTTGTCATAACTTTAATGGAAATGTGACAGAACATACGGTGGAGAAGCGAAGAAGGTACGTGACATTGTGGCAAAGTCGAGGCATTGTTAAAAATGTCGACACTGAGTCAGAAAGGAGATAAATCATTCTAGGAAACGCGAGAGTACAAGCAGGAGGACGAGGCCACACAGATGGCCTGTTATGTCTGTAGCTATATGGCAGTTATAAAACACTGGAGGAACACAGAATATATGCGGCAGTAATCTAACAGATAATGAATATGGTTTCACGGTCGCTCAGCCCTAGGGAGGGCCACGCCGCTCTGCCCTCTTCTCCCTGCTTTTGGAATTTTACGCAACATTGACTGAGAATGGCGTCTTCCGTTTCTGGGTATACTAATGCTCGCCAGACACATATTCTACATGTCACATTCACTTTCGCGCATAAGTTTTACATTTGCGAAAACAGTGCTGTAATTCTTTCAAAGATTTTTCAGAAGATATCCCACGTTCAAGGCAAATGCGGGGGGGGGGGGGACTTCTGTACCGCATAAATTAATAAATTTTTATGTTCTGTACATGTGTACAAAGTCACTTATGAAGAAGCCAGTCATCCCCGGAACAAGACTTTGAAAGCGAACAACCATATTGTCGTTCATGCTGTCATTGTTTTGCGAACTGAAAGAGATAGGGTAAGGGGAATATGACATAAAAAGTAACTTTCAAGGATCAGAAAAATCTTTTCAAGAATACGAATGTGCTTAAAAAAGGGGACAGAGAATCCATTCTTCCTTTCAGAGTGTGACCTTTTCATCATGGTGAAAGAATGCAGACTCTGAAAGTTAAATGTTAATGGAGTGAGGGTGGGGGTGGGGGTGGGGGTGGGATTAAAAGAAAGTTTGAAGAGTGTTTTAACACCCGCACGACAACGAACAATGTGTGAAAGAAAAACCTCGGAATATAGCGGTAGGAGGAAACACTTTTCAGAAACAATGGCATTGTTCGTCACTTTTCATGAAAAGAACACAGCAGCTACTGCTGTTACGGTGTGTTTGGGAACAACCGCCTGCCGAATTGCCACCGGTGTTGGCTGACTCGTGTGTTTGCAAGCCTCACTATCGGTGCCCCTCGCTTTTCTTTACAAAATTCACTTTTATTATTTCAGAACAATCCTTATGTTCGTTCTGTTTTTTTTTGGAAGGTGGGTTCTGTTATTGTTGATAGATGTGTGCAGTATTTACTACATTGTTTATATGTGTGTATGTGTGTGGTAATTTGGAAAAAATTAAACTACAATGGATACAATACGACCATCATTCTTGTATCGGAATTCAAGCGTTTCAGATATTACAAAGAAGAACATTCCTCCTTGGCCTATGCTACTAGCTTGCTAGTTAAGCAATTTTTGTAGTTCACCAATGGAATTCATTCCCTGGTTCAGAAATGAATTATAGATTTTTTCTTTCTTCAAAGAAGGTTCATTACAACAGCCAGCAAATTGTAGGGAAACTCATCAAAATAAAAAATATTTACTTCTACGTTTATTCTGAATAATTTTGAGGCGGAATTCGAATAAGGATGATGCCCTCTAGTATATCGAATTTGTGTTACGGATCGCGAACAACTGAGAAGGGGCGGTCAACCAGTTTGGGCTTAGGATAAGATATTAACAATCCATCACGGGGGAGACCATAGGTTATTGCGAAACTTAACCCAAGAACTGGGGCATGGAGATGTTCTTAAAATGTAATTAACAAAAAATGACGAAGTTTGAAACTTTGAATACAGAATCTTGTGTATGTCTTTCGAAATGAGACAGCAAACAGGGAAAACAACACTAATTCTTATTTGGTGGAGATAAAGAGACACAACTGAACTAGAATGCTCATAAACCAACAAATATTTATACATTATTCTGTAGAAATAACAGTGCTAATTATCACTCACGGACAAGTGTTTTTTATACATGGGCTTAGATGCAGAATAATATTAAACCTGACCTTAATAAATACGTTCTCCTAAGATAATGTTGGTGGATTATCAGGCATGGGATAGTATTCAGTGTTTAAACCTTGTAAGTGCAAAAATGAAGTTCAGAATTAATAAAATACAGAAAATTTATTGGCGTCACATTTAGACATAACTACAATCAAAGCAAAATATATAAGTGCAGGCACTGCTGTTAGATTAGCTGTAAACTGGGAAATTGCTGAATGTTCACACATTTTAGACTTCTGTTTCTAATCGCATAAGTAAGTAACACATTCCCGTGTTTTTTTTCTGAAGAAATTTGACTTAACAGCGAGATTTTATTGTAAATAATTCTAGCGTCAGGTTGCGTTGGATATGTGAGCCATGTACATTTTTGCTGCAGTTGACTGGCTCAGCATGTTGAACTTAGTTACATTTATAGTACGATCCTCTTTAAATGCGTCTGTTTGTATTGAAAATTGTTTTCACATTTAGTTACGGTTTGATCCCTGTAATTTATGAACACAATGAAGGTATTTCTGGATTGCATAAAGCCTTTTATTGGTAGAGCACCTAATGACTGTGAAAGGAATGTGACGCTGAGCAGTGTGGCAGAGACGCAGGTTGTGTTTAAGAATATCCCGCTCTTTCTGACATCAGGGTAGGAGGTTGGGGCGCAGTATCTTCAGATCGTTTAAAGCAGTTTCCTAAAACTATAACGTATCTATCTGAAGATAATTTTTAGGATGCAAAACCAAACACGTAACAACTCAGCGAAATTCGTATTTAGCTCCTTGGTTGATATTAATAGCAATAAACAAGGAAGACATGATTTTTGGGGGGACTACATGGTACTATAATGTGCGTTTTGAAACAGCATGTTAGAATTATATACGCTTGCAGAATTTTATGTAAGAAAACTGGCTGTTCTCGAGATGTGTGTTCATGATAATTATATAAAGAAATTGGTCACTAGTCTATTAATTTGCACATTTAGGATATGCCTATTTATATTTCTTGTACAAAATGACTGTATCCAGTACAAAAATAAAATCAATGTCAATGTGGTGAAACCACATACAGAGGGTAAAAATTGTGATAAACGATAGTATTACTGAAGAGGTAACAGATTTTAAATACTTGGAGTACAGTGTATCAGAATATGAAAGTGATTTGGAAGACAAATTTCAAACATACAACAAAATAAACGGAGCTCTACGGAGACATTTTGGAAAACAAATGGACAAAGAAACAAAATTAAGAATTCACAACATTACAGCTAAAGCAGCATTGAAATTTGGAAGTGAAGCTTGGGCACTAAAGACAGGAGAGGAAAAACGTTTAGAAGCAGCACAGATGAAATTTTTCAGACACTTAATTGGAATAACAAAACTAGATATAGAAAAGAATCAACGCATTAAAAAAACGGGAGCACAGAACACAGTAAGGGAAATAAAACATTACCAGGAAAAGTGGGTACAACATGTACAGAGGATGGACACAAATAGAATACCAAAACAAGCACTACAATATCAACCAAAAGAAAGAAGGAACATAGGACGACCGAGGAGAGATGGAGGGATCAACTTCACCTTGAGGATTAAGGAACAGGAAACACGCCTAACCTTTCAGGAATATGATGATGATTATGATATAATGAGTTTTATATTGGACAACGTTCGAGCGGGTAAGCTGTAGTTAAGACAAACAAACAAACAATACTGTGTTTATAAAGTGTGAATTCTTTTAAAACGGAAAAATAAGAAACTCTTAATCTCTCTCTCTCTCTCTCTATATATATATATATATATTTATTTATTTATATACACAAATTTTATAAAACTACACGGCGTTGTGTAAACTTTATTAAAGAGTTGTATTTTCTTAGTTTATTTCGGAGGCAGCTTGTTATCACAGTAAATACTGACAAAATACTTACGCATTTTAAAAAACGTTTTGTTGACCGTGCAGCATCTCGATATAATCGTGTGAAGAAAAACCAACTCGAAGCACAACTTATTCTTAGTATATTTCATCAACCTTTACATGTTTCGGGCTTATCTAGGCCCATCATCAGGAGGTACAACTGTATGTAAACAACAATTGGTACTTATTATTAATTTGAGATGACTGAATGTTGTACTGGATTGAATAGAACAAACCATCCAGGACTGGAAACTGCAATTTGAATACCTATAGCTCATATAACGTTATCCATATTCATTTTAGAAGATCGACTATACAGTATTTAGTAGTAATAATAGGCAGTATTGCACTATCGTATACACATCAACAGACAACGAAGGGATATAACTCCCTTAAAAAAAAAGATTACTGTGGTGATATTTGCAACTAAACACTAAACGCAAAATTATCAAGCAATATAAAAATAAGTGTAATTAATCTCCATTTTATACATTTTAGTGATATTTCAATTGATCAAATTGTATTTTAACTCAATATGTATACATATTTGACAACATTTGTTAAATCTTCTCTAAATGACCTCCCTGAGGATGTACTGTAGAGGTCGAAACATTTAGGGGGAACATAACAGAATAACAAATGGTTATTTACGGTTAAATATATAGTTTGTTAGATTATATACTGTACAATATACAGCTCAGTCATTTGTTATGTGTACTACACAAGGGTTGCTCATTAACTCTCTGGAGTTTGTTAATAGGTGAAACACTTATTAAGGACAGACAGACAACTGGTGTCCCTCCCGTGAAATTTAAGATGATGATGAAGTACGATTTTGTATCGTATTTTTCGTAGTGTTTTCTCTGCATGCTACATGCCCTCCTATACCAGTCTCATTAATTACCCTAATATTACTGCAAGTGGATTAGATTTTAAAATATCTTATCGCACTGACGCACAAGTAGCATCCTGAATGATGTGAACGAATGTGCGGGTAACTGTGAAATGACGTATAGATAGATATAATTAGGGTGAATTTATTGTTTGCGCCTACTGCTGCCCGTTTTTCTTACCACCTGCTGTATATGCGGTCTTCACATTAAGCTACTCCATTTTCGTCACCCTTCCTGTTGTAATTCGATGTTGAAAGCATCAATTTATATCAAAAGAAAAAAAATAAGCTTTGTAACTCACCAGGAGTGCCGGACGGGTAAGAGAATGTTTTATTGTCTCATTATGTCTGATGTCTCTTCCAGTGTTTACTTACAGTGTTAGCGTAACTTAGTGTTGGATAGCAAAAACTCGTCTAAGAAATTTGTGGCCTAACTGGATGACATGTGGAGATCTAAGCTGTGCTGTTATCATTTCTTGCAATAAGAAAGGCTTGTAGGTACTTCGCCAGTCTTTGGATCAACTTCCGTGCTCGAAACAATGAGCAGTATTTTTACCGGAGTCAGGGAACGAGAGAGGCCAAAGCAGATCTATTCAATTAGGAAGGCTAATGCGAGATTTTGGTGTGTAACAGGCGTTGCTGCTGCAGTTTCAATCCGTCTGAGATGTTTAATTCGCTCTGATTGTAATTATTTAAAACTGTTTCGGAGGGCTTTACTCCGTCCCTCTTCAGGCCGTACAATCACGAACCTCACCAAATTAAATGACAATTTATTCATTTTTTCGTCCACACTATTTCCCACTTTTAATTTTTTCGGCTCTAATTCAATTCTGCACACTTTTTTCGTGACAGAAGCTACTTAGCTATCGTTAGCGATAGGATTCTATACAGTGTTTGCAACGTAAAAGAATAAAACCTTATGTGGATACGTTGCTTTCTATCCTCTACCTGCCGGCCAGTCGGAGACATGACATTCACAGCTGAAACCCTTAACAGATTCTCATCAAATTCGGTATAGAAGCAGTGTGTGAAAGTTACCATTAAGCATTAGTTCCATGAAAATCTTAGAAGTGTAAGTAGAAACTTCTTTACCTTTGGGTGAAAACATCGTTGGATAAGTCGCGAATCTTTGCAGGATGTGTCTCACCGAACCCAAGGCAAGCCACTGGCCGCTAGATTACCTCTCCTTGCTTGTGCGCGGAGATGAATGTCCGAAACATGTCGACTCCCACTCGTGCAAGGCACATTTAGATAATTGACGGCCTGCTTTGGCGGCTGATGGAGAAGGGCCTTCTGTAGCCTTTCCTCAAACACTCGCACAACGCCTGGTTTTCTTTCAAGTAATGTAGGAGGATACAACCTCAGGCTTCACACGCTAGATGTATCCAAATATAGGACCGTGATGTTAGGCATAAATACCGATGATCGAGCAAGATGGGATGAAATAACGCTGGTCTGGAGGGACGAGAGGAAAAGAGAGATGGGGTTTTTATAAACATGCTGTCAGTTGCTAAGAATGCATAGCGTTGTTGCTGGATGTATGAAATGTGTGTAGGCCTAGGAGCATTGGTGGAATAACAGGAAAATACAGAAATACTCGGCAAAATAGCGTTACCGGCTACGTAACTAATGTGTTCCGCTAATTTTCGTAAATACTTTCGTAATAACATTTTAAAATATATCTGTGTTTAAAAATCCGTATGTGTTCATTTTTTCTCTGGTTCCAGTGCGTAATGTTTCTACAACAGCATGGTGCTATAATGCAGTCTTACACCAGTGTACTGCAGTTCAGGTTTCGAGACATTTCTCTATATGTGGCTAAGGTTTGTTCTTAAACTAATACATATCTTGCACTATTTTAATGTCGGTTTGCTTAAAAAGAACCTTCTCCTAATACCGCCTTTATTTCTAGAGATGCATATTTCTATAAATAGGGCAAAAGCTGGAAAATGTCCAACTTGTGAAAAAGTTCAATACTTATCATCCATTTCAATATTATTGCCTAATTAATACATCCATCATCTGGAGCTTGCGACTTTTCTATTGTATCACCACACTGGTCGTGTGACACATCGAAACAAGAACACACGACCAATGTGGTGATACAATAGAAAATTCGCAAGCTCCTGATGATGGATGTATTAATGAGGCAATAATATTGAAATGGATGATAAGTATTGAACTTTTTCACAACTTGGACATTTTCCAGCTTTTGTCCTATTTATAGAATTTCGGTTTCCCGTAGGGAAGGGTTTTATTCTTCAGTGAAATTTATATGCCTCTTCTGGGGCGTCGAAGCTCCACTCTAGTGGGATACATTTGGGAATTTCTGTGTGGGGCAGCGAGGGAACCGAACAGCTGGTAGTTCACGTCTGTCCAAGTTCTCTATGCGCCCAGGGCATGAAGTTATGACGCGGCAAAATATTTTTTTTATGTAAAAATACCTTAACCTTAGCCACGAACGTAATAGGCCACTTAAATTGTGTGTTACGTCTTTATGTGCAGCTCACAAAATTGCGAAAAATTACTATTAAATTCTTCATTTCTGTCCGCCTGTCCTTCTTTCTGTCCGCACGGAACAACTCTTTTGCCATTGGATGGATTTGTATGAAATTTGATATCTACTATTCTTCTAAAATCTGTCGAGACTGCACACATTTCCTTAAAATCTGACAAGAACAGCCGGTACTTTGCACGAAGTCCTGTGTACCTCTATGAAAATATCTCACTAAATTCTTCTTTGAATGAGAAATGTTACAGACAGCATTGTAAAGAGAATGAAAACACACACTTTCGTTTTTTGACGTTTTGTTGACCGTTCATCTCAGTATATTTATCTCAGTATTTAACCAACTTGATGCACAAAATTTGCTTCACAGTAAGTTTTATTTTATGCCTCTACATGTTTCGAGCACATGTGCTCGAAACATGTAGAGGCATGAAATAAAACGTATTGTGAAACAAATTTTGTGCATCAAGTTGGTTAAATACTGAGATAAACATACTAAGATGCACGGTCAGCTAAACGTCAAAACACACTTTTGTGTTCGATACCATTTTCAGGAAAGCCTGCGCTTTTGGAGATAAGGACGAAAAATTATTTTAGAGCCAGACAGGCCACTGGTGATAATATAATGCAGCTGATGGCGCTTTGCGTTCTGGATGATTAAGGTTACAGGCACACACTCAGACCATCTAATATTTTTGGCTTTCCACTATAAGAATAATTACGCGAATGCTTTTAAATGTTGCGTTATACGTACATTGTCTTGTTAAAAATTCTTCTATTTCTCAACTACATCGAATTTTCAGTTATAGTTTAGTGATAGATATTGCGCTTTCTGTGCCTTTCACAATCTCTGTTGAACGAAGCACCTAAATTTACACTGTTAGAAAAATGTTACTTTCTACATCTTAGGACTGTTTATTCTGAATGATGAATATGCTGTACTGGCATTCACACTGTGCAATGGAGTGTGTAGCATTGTGATTTTTGGGCCCAAATTAAATTGAAATTTTGTCAATAGCACAGATGTTTGGATACGGGAAATTGTGCAATTTTAGCTTCTTATTTGTGGTTTAACAATTTATTTGTGTTGCAATTTTAATACAGGTAAGTCATTATATGTAATTACTATTTGCCAGTTGACGTCACAATTTTAACATTGTATATAAACACGAAGGTGTACATTTTTACCATGGCTGCTTGCAGTCTTGTTGATCTTGTTCTTTCCTTTTTTGTTGTTCTTGTTCTTCTTAGATGGCACTACATTCCAATGCGGACCTTAGCTTCCCTAATAGAACTCTCTCAGGCAGCTGTTTTTTGACCCCTCCATTTTTCAATTTTGCAACTATTAATATCTGTTTGTACAGTACACAGTTCCACCGCCTATTTTTTAGTCGCCCTCTTAGTCGACTTCCCTGGAATTATTATTAAATACTTGACTTACTTTTCTTTAAATATTCATTCTATTAACATGATCAATCCAATTCAAACAACTTATTCTGACACATAAAAAGTACTGTAAATTGACTGTTTGCATTATAAGTATACATGCCTATGAAGGTCGCAGTTCCAAGCTAATGGTCATACCGGGGGTCCGAGAGACGGAAGCAGTTAATAATAATAATAATAATAATAATAAACATTGTCCAAAAATTGGAAGTGAAGTTTTGTGTGTTGGACAGCTGCAGGGTAGATATAATTATATACCTTGAGGGTTGTTTGACCGTGCATCTTCCTCATGAAATAATGTGAAATGCCAACTTGATGCAACAAGGTAATTTTATTGATGTATTCTTAGCTCGACATGTTTCGTGTAAATACGTCCATCATCAGGAGCATTAGATGTTGAGTTGCAGCATATGGTTTTCTGCGCCGAGTTTTTGGATGGGTGGTGGTCTTGAGAGCCGCTGCGTGGGTCGTGTGTACGGTGCGGATGGTGC
>Ga0131853_10019545_pt1 | contig 12326 bp, 16 predicted proteins | sample TergutLab28metaG_FD_92764 | JGI IMG/M metagenome (GOLD analysis project Ga0131853, IMG submission 92764) | Labiotermes labralis P1 segment gut microbial communities from Petit-Saut dam, French Guiana - Lab288 P1 (version 2) (version 2) | ecosystem: Host-associated > Arthropoda: Insects >...
CCAATATCTCCGTAACCATTGAACTTTGGATATAGGTGTTTTGAGTTATATCGGTATAGTTTGACCTAAGGAACACTCTCCCGAAGTTAGGTCCTTTCCTCCTGGGACACCCTGTATATGTATTTTATATTACATTTTAACTTCCTCAGCAACTGTCCACTATGCCCCACTTAAGACGTGCATGGAAATGTATAGTACAGTGCGTGGGTTTTGGTCGGTGGAGGATTTAGCAGAGCTGGCGAACGGGCCTACTGGGTGTGGTGAAGTGGCGAGGGGTGTTTGTTTGTTTGGAAATTCAGTGTGGCAAGGTCAGCTGTAATAACGAGGGAGGAGAGAAAGACTAGACCAACATGACGCTGTCGCTGCTTTAGTGACTCGCTCCTAGCCTACCGTTTGAATATTCAGATGGCCAATAACCATACACTGTACTATACATTACCGGTTGTAACTTCTGGGAACATCGACTGTGTACGTGCTGAGGAAGATATTTCGGCACTGGAAGGAGGTTGTGACAGGAGACTGGCGAAACGTGCATAATGAGGGCTTCATGAACTGTACTCTTTTCCAGATATTATTACGTATATCGGAGTAAGGAGAATGAGATGGGTTGGGCACGTAACACGTGTGGCGGAGAAGACCAATACGTTCAGGGATTTGGTGAGGCAGAGGGAAGGAAACTGATCACGTAGAAGACCTGGGATTAGATGGGATTATAATATTAAAATGTGTCTGCAAGGAATAGAGAGAGAATTTGCGGACTGGATTGATCTGGCTTGGGACAGGCAGAAGTGTCGGGCTCAGCTGCATTTTGTCGTGACGTCAGCTCTTATAACTAGATCTCTTTATATTTCACATCTCTTCCTATAAGCGAAGAAAAATAACAGTGGTTATAATGGATTTGGATGCTGGAGGCAGTCGGTTTGAGTCCAGACAGTGCGTTACTGATTGTTACTGCTGGCACTAAAACATTGGGGGTGGGGGAATGGAGATAAGGGGATTAGTGCTTGTGAGAGGGGAGCAGAGGAGTGAGAGACATTCCACACGTACAGGGCGAAGAGTTAAAGGATTTTGTGAGAGCTTTTAAGCTTGGAGCTGGAATTAAATTGCGTGAGCCTAGCAAGCGGCACAAAAACCTTTAATGGTTTGCGGTTTATTTTTCAGCACTTTCTAAGTGCCTGGGAACAAAGCGTCGAATGATGAGGTCATTAGCGAATAATGAATTGGAAAGGACGTGGGAGGAAGTGGTCGTGGCCTAGTCTGAAACATCGTCCGGAAATTTGCTGGAGGGAGTGAGATGAATTCCGATATATCAGGTCCTAATTCAGAGGTCTGAGAACTGGTCCAGCCGAAAGCGAGTCAGAAATGGCACCAACAGGACCGCCAATTGAAGTATTTGTATGTTGACATTAACACTATTATTACTATTATTAGTGTTAGTAGTAGTAGTAGTAGTAGTAGTAGTGGATCGAGTCCCGGTGGGGACGAGATTTTCCGCCCGTCCAGACCGGCCCTGGGGCCCATCCAGCCTCCTGTAAAATGGGTACCGTGTCTTTCCCAGGGGTAAAGTGCGGCCGGGGCGTCCTGCTGACCACTCACCCCGTTCTAGTGCCGCGGTCATGGAAGAGTAGAGCTATACCTCTACCCACCCTCTGGGCCACACCGGGCCTGTAACGGGATCACTTTACCTATTAGTGGTAGAAGTGTCGGTGCCGGTAGAAGTGCCGGTGCCGGTAGAAGTGCCGGTGCCGGTAGAAGTGCCGGTAGAAGTGCCGGTGCCGGTAGAAGTGCCGGTGCCGGTAGAAGTGCCGGTGCCGGTAGAAGTGCCGGTAGAAGTGCCGGTCCCAGCGGCCGCGCCGTCTACGGCCGCTCGCCTGCTGAGATTGTGGGTTCGAATCGAGCCGGGGGCATGGATGTTTGTTGTGAGTGTTGTGTGTTGTCAGGTAGTGGTCTCTGCTACGGGCTGATCACTCGTCCAGAGGAGTCCTACCGACTGTGATGCGTCGTTGTGTGTGATCTAGAAACCTCAAGAATGAGGAGGCCATGGCCCGTGTTGGGCCGCAGCGCCACAGGAAAAATAGGAGTAGTAGTAGTAGTAGAAATAGTAGTAATAGTTGTTATTATTGTTGTTGTGTTTGTAATAATAATAATAGAAGTAGTGAGGACCGCGATAGCACAGTGGTTAAGGTGCTGTGCTACAAATCGGAAGGTCGCTGTTTCGATTCCATATGGCGTCACTGGAATTTTTCATTGACATAATCCTTTCTATCGCACTATGGCCCTGGGGTTGACTGAGCCTCTAACAGAAATGAGTACCAGGAATATTTCCTGGGGGTAAATGCGGTCGGTGCGTAAGGCTGACAACGTTACCACCATCCTGGGCCATTGTCACGAAATCTGAGAATCTTAACTTCCTGGTACCTTCTGGGCACCTGTAATGGGACTGCTTTAATAGAAGTAGTAACGTTAGTAGCAGTAGTAGTACAAGTAGTAGTATGAGTTTTGTTCAAAAAGTATCCAAACTGACCACAGTACATGAAGTAGATAAGGCTTACGGGGTTTTAACCTAACGTTTCTTCAACATAGTTCCCTTCCGCAGCTAAACATTTCGCCCAACGTTTCTGCCACTGCTGGAAACATTTTGCGAACTCTTCTTTCGGGATGTCTAATAGTGTCTTCGTCGAATTTCTTTTGATGTCCTCCGTTGCCTCAAATCTGTGTTCTTTCAGAACTCTCTTAAGCCTTGGGAATAGGAAAAAAGTCACACGGTGCGAGATCTGGTGAGTATGGCGGCTGCTGCAACTGAGAGGTGCCGTGTTTGGCCAAAAACTGCTGCACAAGATGTGAAGTGTGTGTGGGCGCATTGTCGTGGTGCAGGATCCAGTCGCCATCCCGCCATTTTTCCGGTCGTTTTCGGCGAACTGGTTCACGCAAACGTCGCAAGACCTCCACGCAGAATTCCTTGTTAATTGTTTGCCCGTCGGAAGCGTACTCGTGGTGTACGGTACCCTCAGAATCAAAAAAACGCCAGTAACATGACCTTTGTTTTGCTTCGCAGCTGGCGCCCCTTCTTTGGTCGCGAAGACGTGGGACCCTTCCAATGTGAAGATTACTGTTTTGCCTTCGGGTCGTACCCATAGACCCAGGACTCGTCACCTGTCACGATGTTCTTAAGAAACTGCACGTCTTCACATGAACGCTGAAACAAATCACGGGCGATTGTCTGACGTTGCTCACGTTGGTCATCTGTTAGCAAACGCGGCACAAACTTCGCGCACACAAGTTTCATGTGCAGATCGACGGTCAAAATTGCATCGCATGAGCCCACGGAGATCTCACAGTCATCCGCTATTTCTCGTACTGTCAGTCTCCTGTTATTGCGAACGATTGTTCTAACTTCAGCAATCATTTCCTCGTTTCTCGATGTTGACAGTCGTCCCGAGCGGGGGGGTCGCTTTCAGCGGAGGTTCTACACTCTTTAAATCGACGGAACCAGTCAAAACACTTGTGTACGACTCACTGCATCTTCACCGTATGCTTGTTGCAATAATTGATACGTTTCCTTTTCTGTTTTTCCGATTTTAAAACAAAACTTGATGCAAATGCGTTGTTCGGTACTTTCACACACCGTAAAAATCGCTGTGACATAAACGCACGTGTTACTTCCGCAACCCACTACAGCCAACTGAGCAAACGCAGCCACTTGCAACTTGTGTCATGAGTTGCTAAGACATGTACAAACATGTCAAGACTGGTTGCAAACACATCCCACCCACTGAACAACAACTGCAATTCCAATCCGGATACTATTTGAACAAACCTCGTGTATATTATTGGGATAGTGAAGGATGTCATTAATAGGGAATGTTTTCATTAGCCTAGCGTCGGTCCAATGGGACATGACAGGGATTTGTTTTCAGGGATCGTATAGATATTTACAGCAGGGTCGTATCTTAGAGGATATGATCATAGAATTTACCGACAGTTCCTTTCAGAGACATTGAGGGCCCTGTGCGACCCATAGGTTTGGACAACATTACTTACATTTGTGTAATGACCGTCCCTAGGGATACGGTTTACCGTGTTTAAAGAGCCATTAGGGACTTCTTTATTTGCTATTTCGATTTTTTGAAACTCTGGGAGAATAAACACGGCGTTGGTGTACAGAATTATACGTAAAGGTTTTGCCTTATGTTGTACTTACTCCGTGGTGCAGAGTCCTTCTTGAGAAGCTAACTGGTTTGCAGCTAGTCAAGAAATTCCCCGCATTTCACGGAACCTGAAGGGTCATTACCGCACTCACAAGCTTCCGCCACCCGTCCCTATCCTGGGCCAGCCCAATCCAGTCCATATACCCACATCCCACCTCCTGGAGATCCATCCTAATATTATCCACCCATCTACGCCTAGGTCTCCCCTGTGGTCTCTTTCCGTCCAGTTTCCCCACCAAGACCCTATACACCCCACTCTCCTCACCCATACGCGCCACATGCCACATGTTGTACTTAGTAAGGTAATGTAATTACAGTGACTTGTGTTATAAAGCAGCTTCCTGTAAAATGGGTACCGGGTCTTTCCCGGGGTTAAAGTGCGGCCAGGACGTGCTGCTGACCACTCACCGCCTTCTAGTGCCGCGATCATGGAAGAGTAGAGCTATACCTCTACTCACCCTCTGGGCCACACCGGGCATGTAACGGGATCACTTTACCTTTACGTTAGATTATAATTCCAAATAAACGTTTCGGCCCAACTGTAGGGCCATCTTCAGGCTGAAAATGGTCCTAAAATTGGGCCGAAATATGTAGCTGGAATTATAATCTAATGTAATCTAATGAAATATGAAGTTGTGTATGACTGTATTATATTATATTATATTATATACTATTATTAGTGTTAGTAGTAGTAGTGGTGGATCGAATCCCGTTGGGGACGAGATTTTCCGTCCATCCAGACCGGGCCTGGAGCCCAGCCAGCCTCCTTTAAAATGGGTACCCGGTCTTTCCCAGGTGCAAAAAGAGACAGGTGCGTGCTTCTGACCACTCACCCCCTTCTAGTGCCGCGGTCATGGAAGAGTAGAGCTATACCTCTACCCACCCTCTAGGCCACACCGGGCCTGTAACTGAATCACTTTACCTTTACCTTTATGTTATAAAGAATGTGTTCTGATGTCGGAAATGCCAAAAGAATGTGAAGTTTTTATGGTACTCTCGAACCAGTTGTTGAACCCTTCCTTAAGTTAGTCCGTCTAATCAACTTGCATATTCAGTCGGACACTCCAGCGCCTCAGTCCGTTGTTTTGCTTCAGCCACTACCCTGTAACAGCAGAACTACTTACCCTCTAACAGGCAGCAAGTTCAGCATAGCGTAACTGTACTTTAGCAGACATGTGCCTTGTTATGTAATTGTTCTTTCCGTCTCTCATCTTCCTTTTTTTCCTGTCCCTTGTTTTATAATGATGATCGACGGTGCAGCTGATGCTTAGGAGGATAAAGTGTTTCAAAGCCTTTCAAAACTGCAGATGTTTTGTTTTTATTCCGTAGAAAACTGCCCTTATTAGCTTCCGTCTAATTTAATTTTGTTCTTTTTGAAAAGCTTGTCTATTGCCATATGAACGATACAGCGTTCGGTTAATGTTAAGCTCTTGGTAGGAGGACACATCGAACAAGTGTCGTTGGGGATCGCTGTGGGCTACATATGCAGAATTACAGAAGGCTGCAAGAGTGAGTCCAAGAATGTGTAGTGTATACTGTGTCACGGTTTGTTGGGGAGCTGTAATTTGGAAGATCAGATATCGGGATGGGATGTGGATGGAACTGGCTCAGGGTCGTGTCCAGTGGAGGGCTTTGGTATTAGCGGTGTTGAACCTTCTGGTTCTGCTAGCAGAGGGTTAGAGATTTTGTAAGATAGGGATTAGGGGAATAGCTTGTGAGGATGGGAGGTGGATGGAACTGGCTTACGATCATGTCCGGTATCAGGCTTTGGTGTTAGCGGCGTTGAACCTTCTGGTTCTGCTACCAGAGAGTTGGTTAATTAGTAAGATGGATCTTAGGGAAATAGGTTGTGACAATGGGAGTTGGATGGAAGTGGCTCAGGATCGTGTCCAGTGGCAGGCTTTGGTATTAGCGGTGTTGAACCTTCTGGTTCTGCTACCTGAGAGTTGGTTAATTAGTAAGATGGATCTTAGGAAAATAGGTTGTGACAATGGGAGTTGGATGGAAGTGGCTCAGGATCCTGTCCAGTGGCAGGCTTTGGTATTAGCGGTGTTGAACCTTCTGGTTCTGCTACCAGAGAGTTAGCTAATTAGTAAGATGGATCTTAGGGAAATAACAAGTGAGGATGGGAGGTGGATTGAACTGGCTCAGGATCGTGTCCAATGGCATGATTTAATATTAGCGGTGTTGAGCCTTCTGGTTCTGCTACCAGAGAGTTAGTTAATTAGTAAGATGGATCTTAGGGAAATAGTTTGTGAGGATGGGAGGTGGATGGAACTGGCTCAGGATCGTGTCCAATGGCATGCTTTGGTATTAGCGGTGTTGAGCCTTCTGGTTCTGCTACCAGAGAGTTGGTTAATTGGTAATAAGATCTTAGGGAAATAACCTGTGAGAATGGGAGGTAGATAAAACTGGCTCAGGATCGTGTCCTATAGTGGACTTTGGCATTAGCGGTGTTGAACCTTCTGGTTCTGCTACCAGAGAGTTAGTTAATTAGTAAGATGGATCTTAGGGAAATAGTTTGTGAGGATGGGAGGTGGATGGAACTGGCTCAGGATCGTGTCCAATGGCATGATTTAGTATTAGCGGTGTTGAGCCTTCTGGTTCTGCTACCAGAGAGTTAGTTAATTAGTAAGACAAATATTAGGGAAATAGCCTGTGAGGATGGGAGGTGGATTAAACTGGCTCAGGATCGTGTTCAATAGTGGGCTTTGGTATTAGCGGCGTTGAACCTTCTAGTTAATTAGTAAGATAGATCTTAAGGGAAATAGTTTGTGAGGATGGGAGTTGGATGGAACTGGCTCAGGATCGTGTCCAATAGTGGACTTTGGCATTAGCGGTGTTTATGCTTTCAGGAATTTCGTTTACATTTTCCCACAAATGCCACTACTTTACATGCAGGTTTAGATACATTTAGACATATTTCACAAACATACATTGAGAAAGGTAATAGACAAACGTTTCAGCACTAATGAGTCCAGTGTATGTCTCTGTGAGCTAGCTGTTCTGCAAATCTCTCCCGCCACCCTCCGTGTGTTACCACCTTTCTAATTCGGTGCAACGCATTTCACTCAGCAATGAGCTAATCTCGCTCCTGGCCGCTATGACTCATGGGACAGAACGCTTACACACACCGGTTTGTCACTGTCGCCAGAAACAAATGATTGCTGTTCAGATGTGAATCTGATAACAAAGGCGCCACCGTAATGAATTTGCCGGCGAATTATTGCGTGCGGCCAGGATCTCTGCCGAATGTCGTTACCCTTCGCCAATATTCTCTCCTGCTCTCGCGGAATATCCTGGGACATTCAGAGCATTTGACGGATTGAGCCAGTTCAGTCTAATCCACAATCCGTATTCGTAAGACTGTTCTCAGTCCTGCGTTGCCATGTTTGTGTCTCTGATGTAATCTACAAACTGGCATGTGTTCCATCCCAAAAATTTGCCTGAGTTTCTGTCTTTGTTTGGGGACCGCGGTAGCTCAGTGGTTAAGGTGCTGTGCTACAAATCGGAAGGTCGCTGGTTCGATTCTAGCTGATGTCATTGGAATTTTTCATTAACATAAAATCCTTCCGATCGCAATATGGCCCTGGGTTTGACTCAGCCTCTGACAGAAATGAGTACCAGGAGCATTTCCTTGGGGTAAAGGCGGCCGTTGTATAAGGCTGACAACCTTACCACCATCCTGTGCCGTTGTCATTAAATCTGGGAACCTTAACTTCCTGGAACCCTGTGGGCCACTCCAGGCCTGTAACGGGACTGCATTACCTTTACCTTTCTGGTTTTATGTACGTAAGATAATTGTCCAAGCAGTGTGTGGACTTTTCGAAATAAGAATTTAGGGAGAATATTGCAAAATTTAACAATTCGGTGTTTTTTTCTAAGCATTTTAGTTAATTTCGCTTACTTGTTCGTGCGCTTTCCAGCACCCTGACCATGTTTCGCACCCGCACTAACATTGCATAGGCGCTAATGCTTGTGAATAAATGAGGTTCATTCTGAAGTGGAATGATGAGCCGTTTGTTTTGCGACACCGTGAAGTCTGGTAAGATACGTGTCCTCGTTTCGGTGGCAGATACTGTCGTCATGTTCGCGCTAATCTACATGTGGGGGGAGAAGGGCTGGGTAGCTCAGTCAGTACAGTGACTAGACTACGGACTGTGCATTCAAAGGTATCTTATTTCTATTCCCTGCAGTTAAAGATATTTATCTCTTGTACAAGAACCCACCCAATTGGCTCTGGAACCCACCAAACATTCTGTTTTGTGGGTTGCTCTGCCCGGACATAAAGCCCAGCACACACCTTCTTTAGTGTGGAGATTAGGAATGAGTGGAGGTGTATCTCCACTCCCACTTATGCCTTCACGGCATGTAGAGGGACCTCTTGCCTTTGTCTTTACCATGCAGATGGACGCAGCGAGTTCTCCCAGTCGTTACCCACCAGCGTCTAAAATATTGGGAAATACTGAACGTGGAGGTTCTAGGTATTCCGCAACCTAGGTACGCGCCTAGAAAAGTACAGCCCCAACTAGAAGACAACATCACGGATGTGCTGCATAAGTCTTGCACTGGTTTTATGAAAGATTGTGATATGGAATAAATTACACAGTGTTTGGCAACAAAGTGACGAGGAAAATACTTGGACCTGAAGAAAAGAGGCGCCATCCCGGTGGCCTTCGGTCTAAGGCGTACATCAACATCCGCTTGATTGCTGGGGTCGTGGGTTCGAATTGCGCCGAGGGTCATGGATGTCCGTCTCTTGATTTTTGTGCGTTGTGTAGTCAGCGGCCTATGGAAGAGCCGATCGCTCTTCCAGAGGGGTCCTACCGTGTTTGCGCGAGATCATAGAATCTCAACAACGAGACGGCTTAGGACAGGTGGGGGTAAGAGGACAGGGCATGGTCACATGGCTAGATGTGAGGTTATTACAGAGGTACTGCGGAAGATTAAATATTTGTTTGATATTACGTCACCTTGAACGGTGAATGCAATACGGTTGAAATATCTGACGATCGTCGCAGAGTTTGCACCAGTCGGCGACCCTGTTGATGATCGTCGCAGAGTTTGCACCAGTCGGCGGCCCTGTTGATGATCGTCGCAGCGTTTGCACCAGTCGGCGGCCCTGTTGATGATCGTCGCAGCGTTTGCACCAGTCGGCGGCCCTGTTGATGATCGTCGCAGGGTTTGCACCAGTCGGCGGCCCTGTCTAACGCTCCACAAGTTACGGATCTTTTCGTACAATTAACCTTCTATATCAGTTGGGTGTTGAGGAGAATATTTGGGCCCAATAGGGACGAGGTAACAGGAGAGTGGAGAAAACTACATAATGAGGAGCTTAACGATCTGTACTGCTCACCAAATATTGTTCGGGTGATAAAATCGAGAAGAACAAGATGGGATGGTCATGTAGCGCGTATGGGGGAGAGGATGGTTGCATACTGGGTTTGGGTGGGGAAGCCTAAGGGGAAGAGACCACTTGGGAGACCCACGCATAGATGGGAGGATAATATTAAGATGTTTCTTCAGGAAGTGGGATGTGGGGGTATGGACTGGATCGAGCTGGCTCAGGATGGGGTCAGGTGGCTGGCACTTGTGAATGCGGTAATGAACCTTCCATAAAATGCGGGGGAATTTCTTGACTAGCTGAAAACCGGTCATCTTCTCCAGAAGGACTCTGCTTCATGGAGTGAGTAAGTAAGTAACTAAGTAAGTTACCTCATGTACACGTATCAAGGTGGATGAATTCTAGGAGGCACTATCTGGAACGTAAGGAGAGCAGGATGGACAGTTCTGATGCCATAAACCCGTGTTGCGGGAAAAACCAAACAATGAAACCCTCTGTTGAACGACGCGAACGCGTGCCGTCACGCCGCGTTGGCATAGTTCGGTGTTGCATTAGCTCTCCGCCCAGTTGACATGCAACCCGCACGGCAGCTGTTAAGAAAAGCGACTGACTGCCTATTCACACACCCCCCTGGAAAAATGTTTTAGTTGCATTCTGGAAGCCATTGTTCAAACGGTTCAGAGTTTCTACAAGAGGATAATATTAAAATGAAGTATGTCTTGATACATTGTGTTCATGTGTGTAACTACGTTATCTCCATGCAGCAGAGTCCTTGCTGAAAAGCTAGTAAGCTGATAGTATGTCGGCTAGTCAGGAAATACCCAGCACTTGAGGGAACCGGAGTGTTCATTACCATATGCACAACAGCTAGCTTTTTGTTTTTGTTTAATGTTTTCCACCCCCAAGTGTTATAACACATAAATACAACGTGTCAGTCAATAACACGACACTTTATATACGATAACAATAATATATTGTCAGGGCGACATGTTTCGACCTTTATTAGGTCATCTTCAGGCCCTCTGGGAAAACAGATCCAAGAGATATTTCAATGCATTGTGGGATCCCAAATGCTTACAGATCGTGTTATATGATTGTAGGACACATTAGTTTGTATATGTATGATGTCAGTGGCGTACCGAGGGGGGTTTGTAGGGGGGTTCAACCCCCCCCCCCCCGAAATTCCGAAGGCCCTCCAAAATCGTGCCAAACTCTACCCGATTTGAAAACTGTTAAAAATTGCTGAATTTAGGAAGCCAACACCCCAAGATGTTCGGAAAAAGGGCAGTAAAATTCCAAAATTACCGCCGGTTCGCAATTGTTTTACATTAGCAATGACAAATAAATTGGTTGCCATCATAAATAGTCTTAAAGTACCAAAAATTAAGAAGATTTTGCTATATGAAATGAAATTTCTTGTACGAAATTACAGCTGCATCCAGAACCCCTGACCATGGGGCTACCGCCCCCAGATCCCTGTTCTGTCCTGAACTGAATTTGTTGAACCCTCCCCCCAAACAAAATTCCTGGGTACGCCACTGTATCATATAACACAATCTGTAAGCATTTGGGATCCCACAATGCATTGAAATATAAATATCTCTTGGGTCTGTTTTCCCAGGCCTGAAGATGACCTAATAAAGGTCGAAACATGTCGCCCTGACAATATATTATTGTTATTGTACATAAAATAAAGTGTTGTGTTATTGACTGACACGTTGTATTTATATCTTTTGTTTTTTGTCCCAAGCCAGTCAAATCCAATCGTGGAATCGCAGTCGAAATCCAAATTTTGGCACTGTGAAACAAATCACTTTTTAAGGGGCGGGGATGGAGGGGCCCCTTTCAGACGTGAAACGTACCTACACACATCATTAACTCTTCCAGATGAGTTAATAGGGCAAAGTGATTCGACACATGTGGCTGATTTCATGGCCTCCGAAGTGCGTGCATTGTTTTGTGTCGCGGCGCGAGAGAGCGTGTCATGCACGTTCAAATTGCGTGTTGAGGATGTGGTCCGTCCGCACGGAGGCGCTACCGGAACAGCAAATTGTTAGAGTCACTGGGGGAAATTTGGCTCGATGCTTTAAAACTGCGGTTATCCGAACTGTGGTCCACGAAACCCTGTTGGGACTGCGCAGGTAACACACTTCTGTCATGCAGTTGGCTAAAAATGGGATTTAGCTACAGGATGTAGATTCCAGCGATTCGCTCTAGAGTGACACCAAGGTGAGGTATGGTTGTCAATATGTAAACAAGTTTGGGAGTGCGCCTGTAAGAGGCTGGGCCTGGGAAGAGCTGAACTTTCGACGTCATCCTTATCAGATGTGCGATGATGTCATGGAAATTTATATTGGAGTATTTTTCGAAAATATGTCTAGAAAGTTTAAGTTTTTTTTAAAATCCGACAAGAATAGCCGGTACTTTACATGAAGACCGATACACAGTATGACAATATCTCGCTCAGTTATTCTTAGAATGAGAAATTCTTCGGAGAAAATTTGTAAAGATAATCGAAACACACATAATAACTGCTTTATATAAAATCGAGCCATTTATGAGATAATGTGGAAAAATATTGTAGAGCGGGGTGGACCACAGATGACAATATGGCGCATGCGTATTACATGCTGGATACCTAAGGCTGCAAATACTTACTTACTTACTCCATGGTGCAGAGTCCTTCTTGAGAAGCTAACTGGTTTGCAGCTAGTCAAGAAATTCCCCGAATTTCACGGAACCCGAAGGTTCATTACCGCACTCACAAGCGTCCG
>Ga0131853_10019546_pt1 | contig 12326 bp, 6 predicted proteins | sample TergutLab28metaG_FD_92764 | JGI IMG/M metagenome (GOLD analysis project Ga0131853, IMG submission 92764) | Labiotermes labralis P1 segment gut microbial communities from Petit-Saut dam, French Guiana - Lab288 P1 (version 2) (version 2) | ecosystem: Host-associated > Arthropoda: Insects >...
AAATTTCGGTGTAATTATCCACCCCCCGAATAATTTTTTCCCTTTTGTTTTTTGTGGAAAAAAAAGGGGGGGGGGGGGGGGGGGGGGGGGGGGGAAGAGAATGCAAAATTCCGGAAAGAAAAAGAAATGAGAAGTTTGTGCCACGTTTTAATCCAAAAACGCGAAGAGAAGGGACTGTTGTGTTGAGCTAGACGTAGATGGAAAAATTAAACTACATATAAGTCCCTCTTAAGCAAATAGGTCCTGAATTTGTGGTATGGGTCCATATGGCATAGGATAGGGACCAGTGGTGGGCTTTATTGAACTTTGTAATGAACGTTCTGCTTTTATAAATGACAAGACACTTACTGATTAAGGTACCAACTGTTAGCTTCTCAAAAGTAACTCTGCTCTTGAGCATTAGTTTATTAGCTAACTTGAAGTCAACCCCCGCTTCTCATTACCTGCAGTTCTGAATCGTCATCAACCACAAGAGTTCAATGGGACAGATGTCACGCTTTACAAACATCTGTGTGTTTATAGAATATTGACATTTAACATTTAAAACTATTGCAGACGTTAAGTTATTATTTTTTTATTTGGCGCGACAGCACCCCAGTGGGCCTGGGCCTCCTCATTCCCAAGGTTTCTAGATCACATATGACGCACCACAGTCAGTAGGATTCCTCTGGACAAATGATCAGTTCGCCGTTGAGTCTTCTACCTGACAACATACAACACTCACAAGAGACAGACATCCATGCCCCTGATGAGATTCGAACCCAGAATCTCAGCAGACGAGCGGCAGCAGACCTACGCCATAGACCGTGCGGCCACTGGGACCGGCAATTAACTTACTACTGTCACAGGAAAATCTTGATATAAAATTAGGATGTTCGAAACTTACTCCGTATTTATCACCCTACTGAAATGCGTCTTAGTAAATATGTGCATGTGGTTAATCACGGAGCGATTTTTTAGGTACTAAACTGAAAGGTAGAAGAGCAACCCCACACTAAACCATCGCACAGCCACCGTCTCGGTATTTCTGGGGGCAGCTAATTAAATCTTATTAAGGCACGGGAACCCCCAAAGCTATAATTTCCACATCAAGTTCAATCAGAGTTTCCTAAGCTATCAAAGTCATTGTAAACGACAAACACAATGATTATGCCATAAAATTGCGTGATAAGTTCTTTTCCTACTTATACCAACTTCAAATAAATTGTTCAAAACCACACGAATAATTTGACGATGCCTCAAATCTATTGTTATTGAGCTACACAATTATATAAAAATAGGAGAATAAAAATCTTCATCTTCAATTTTTACGCTTTTGGAACACCAGTGTGAATGAATGTGTGGACCGATTCGGGTGTGACGCATGTGCTATTCGGATTTTTTGGTACGTTGTTTCGGTAAAGGGCTGTAAGAAGCTTACATCTGTAAATCTACAAGCATATGAAAGCATCAGGCGTTGATGTGCAGTGGGCTGCATCAAAACGAGGCATGAATTGATGACAAGACACAGGCCGTATCACAAGCTCAGGGCTACTGAATGTTACGCGTGAATTATACCGTGATGGTGACTCGAGGGTACGGCGGTTCGAGTCCGGCAATTAACTGGTAAAAGAGGCGCAAAGCAGCAGAGGCAGAACACGCGAGGCAAGATATTACAGAAGTATATATGTATTACATTGCAGTAATAGGGCGCAATATGCAAAGTACGTGTGACGTTCTGGTGGCTTTATGGGGGCAGAAACTCTATAATTGTTGTAAATATGTGTCACAGTGTAGAAAGAACAGTGGCACTCCTCAGATAACATAAGATTAGTTGTAGGCCTACAGACAACAGGTAATACCTTTGCTGGTAATTTATGGTCATGAGCAACAGTACATATGTTTTTGTCGCTGATAATATACGGCATGATGTGGACAACCAGGTGAGATTCTTGCTGATAATATATGGTCACGTGCTGAGATAATAGGTGTGACTGTTTTTAATATACGGCGTGACGGAGGGAACCCACGTATCGGTGTAAGTGTTCTGTGAGAAATATTCTGTCCAGCTAGCCCCGTAAACCGTTCCAGACGCCACGCCGTCCGGTAAGGAAAGTAGTTGCAAATCAGAAAACGCATAAATACTGATTACATGAAATAGAGTATTTCTAGAAAAAGTCGTCAAAATATTCCCCACGCTTTGTGCAATTCAAAGTTTCATTGCCATGTACACATATTGACTCTGTCTAAGAGATGAATCCAGTACAAATCCCCAGCCCTATCATGGGCTACACTTAAATAAGAAAGGGAAAGATTGGATAGTAAACAATCTAGTAAAGGAAATTAGGGACTTGTATCTACCGGGTAAGATATCCCCACCTATCGTGTTGCCATGGAGGGATGTAAATTAAAATGTAAGTCAGCAGACTCAACCTAATAAAGGCCGTTATTGGTCTAGGAGTGATATAAAGAAGGATTTTGGGAGTCGAGTTTTAACTGTTGCAGTAAATGATGATACGGCATGATGACTTTGGAGACAGTGCTGTAGGTGTTGATCTTCTATCAAAGAATGATGTGGAATGCTTGGGACAGGCCTCAAAAGTAAACGACGACCCACAGGAAGATGTAACCATACACAAATCAAACAGGTTGAAAAAACTTCCAACTAACAAGTACCAAGACTTTTTATGTTAAATGAAGATCATAAACTTAACAACTTAAGTGAACAAAGTGTTAGTGGTGCAAGTGAGAGCAGTAACAACTTAGATAAAACACCCTCCCAAACTTGAGTACCAAAATACCATCTACATCTAAACCTAAAATGAAATTGTCTCATCAAATAAATGGTTTGGTACCCTTAACCGTTTACCATCAAAATGTAAGAGGATTGAGAGGGAAAGCAAATGAATTGTTAAGTCAGTTATATCCAACTTTCCCACATTACTGTGTCTCTCAGAGCATCATATGAACCACTTAGAATCAAAGCAGACATTTTTTGACAATTATAAATTAGGATTCAGTTATTGTAGACCCTTATATGAAAAGGGAGGGGTATGCATATTTGTGCAAGAAAGTTTAAGGTATGTAAGAATTGGCCTAGAAAAGTATTGTAAGGATAAAGACTTTGAAGTATGTGCCATCACGATTCACTTCAACGCGAAAAGTGCATGCATAACTGCTACATACAGAGCTCCATCAGGTAATTTTGATCTACTTATTTCAAAATTAGACACAACCCTTAGGAAATTATATACTGTTACCATTGAATACATTATTTGTGGTGACATAAATATAGATTATTTAGTTGACAGTGATAGAAAAAGTCGATTAGAAGCTCTGCTTAAAACCTCTAATTTAACAAGTGTAGTCAGCTCTCAACTCGCAATCAAAAACATTCCGCCACAGCTATCGACAATATTTTTATCGACATTTCTAACATGGGGAATTATTCTATATGTCCAATAATCAATGGGCTGTCAGACCATGATGCTCAGTCCATAACATTACATTCTTTCAATCTGAGACCACCCCCAAAAATTGTATGTTAATTAGGAAGATAAACGAACATACAATAAATGATTTCCTCAATAAATTAAGTTACAAAACTTGGGAAACTATATTCTGTACAGATTACGTTAATAAAATGTTTAACTCTTTTTTGGATTCTTACTTGAAAATTTTTTATTCCAGTTTTCCACTAAAGAGAGTTCACGTTGATAAAAAAAAATAAAATTTGATTACTTTAGGAATTTTAACGTCTTGTAAACATAAAAGAGAACTCTTTATTGCAAGCATAAAAAGTAATAATTTAGATCTTATAAATTATTATAAAAGATACTGTAAAATTTATCTCCTGTTATTAAGAAAGCTAAAAAACTAAATTATGCACACAAAATTGAAAAATCCTTAAACAAGAACAAAACTATTTGGGATATAGTAAACTTAGAAACCAGTTAAACATTTGTTTAAGAAAGGTGATAAATCTAAAATCTCAACTTACACACCTATATCTATTTTAAGTTCCTTTTAAAAAGTACTATAAAAGTCATGTATAATCAACTTCCGGAACATTTGAATAAATAGAGTATTTTAGCAGAAGAACAGTTTGGGTTTAGATCTGATTCTACTACAAATAAAGCTACATGTATATATAAGTTAATTAATGCAATCCCGAATGCCTTAAATAGTAAATTTATAGTAGGTGGTATCTTTTTTTATCTTGAAAAGGCTTTTGACTAATTAAATCATAGTATTTTGCTGTCAAAACTACAATTTTATGGTGTTAATGGCAAAGAAAAATCATGGTTTGAATCATACCTTAATAACAGGTATATGAGAGTTCAAATCTCAGATGAAGGATTAAATCAAACGAGTCTTTCTGCATGGGAAAAAATAACTGATGCTGTTCCTCAGGGATCGGTCTTAGGTCCACTGCTGTTCCTTATACATGTCAATGATCTGCCCAAAACCGTAAATGATAAAACTGTATCTATATTGTTCGCTGATGATACAAGTATAATAATAAATAGTCCTAATTCAAAAGATTTTCAAACTAATGTGGTCACAGCTTTTAATCATGTAAATGGTTTAAAGTAAATTTACTTTCCATAAACGTTGGCAAAACTCATTACATTCAATTTACGACCAAAAACAAGCCCACACTTGATATAAACATTGCTTGTAATGATAATCTAATAACATCTCTACCTAAAATTAAGTTTCTGGGCATACATATACATGATTAAATAAAACGGAATCGTCATATTGAATACATTATCCCAAAACTGAGTTCAGCATGTTACATAATGAGGAGTATTAAACCATTTATGTCTCTCAATATTTTGAAAACTATTTACTATTCTTATTTTAATGCAATTATAAGTTATGTTTTACCTTTTTGGGGCACGTCACTCCATGCTATAAAAATATTTAGAATGCAAAAAAGAATAGTTAGAATTATGATGGGTTGTAAAAATAGGGTTTCATGTAGGAATTTATTTAGAAGGTTGGAAATTCTACCTTTTATATGTCAATATATCCTCCTACTTATGCTTTTTCTAGTTAAAAACAAAAATCTGTTTATTTTGAATTCAGAGAATCACACTAAAAGTACAAGACAATTTAATAATTTTTATGAGCTCATAACTAATTTTACTGTATACCAAATGGGAGTAAATTACATGGACATTAAGATTTTCAACAATCTTCCTCCATACATTAAAAACATATCCAATATTTTCAGGAAATTTGAAATTTGCTTAAAACGATTCCTACATAAACATTCCTTTTAATCCATAGAAAAATATTTTCAATATAAATCTATTACAAGTTGATAATGTGCCATTAAACGTCTTTCATAAGACGAATATATTTAATAAATAGTCCTAATTATCTGTGTTTTGTCACTAAGTCTCACAAAAAAAGAACAGTGTTATGTTAATATTATTAATATCCATAAATTTGCTGTCTTTATTAATTTGCTACAATTGCTCGTTGTCTGTACTTGACTTGCTTCTTTGTTTATTAACTATAGCCATATCTTTCTATGCTTTTGTCGTTACACAGTGGTTTTTGTCCTGTCTGTATTAAACAACATTCATGTACTTCACTTGGAATAAGTTTGTTTGATTCCAGACATTTATATAATTATAATTTTACATAATGTATCACTCTTGACATGTTCTATATCCTACTTATAGTTATTGTGGATTTATGGAACGTAAAATAAAATATCATATCATATTAAGATTTATTTTAATATTACTCTCCGTCTGTGCATAGAACTACCACGTGGTCTCGTCTCTTAGGTATTGTGTCTAAGATTTTTTATGCATTTTTAGTCTCTTCCGGGAGCCGGAAGGGCATATCGGAGCAGTGACTTGGTTGTGAGCTAAACAACAGAGACACTGTAATTTTATACCCTGCTGGATAGCTTCCAGACTGACTCTGAAGCCCACCCAGCCTTTCATTCAATGGGTATTGATGGTTATTCCTCGGGGGTAAAGCGGTGGGAACGTTAAGGCCCCTCACCTCTAATTCCGAGTTTACGATTAACTGGAGCCGCACCTTCCCCTTCGCCCCCCTACATGACTTTGTAGTGTGTACAGAAATGTCTTTATCTCACCCATGCATGCTACGAACTCCGCAAATTTGCATACAACCTGTAAAGACGAACGTGTTACCCACACCTGTCGGTTACAGTTTTGTATGAAAATTTGTTTTACAGAAATCCGTGTTCACATCGCGATCCACTGACCCACTATACCGGCTGTGACTTTCATTGCTTTTCTCAGTCCTAATCTGACGCGTTCGCTAAGCTATAAAAGCTGCCTGCTATATCCCTTACATCGCATCGCGTGTGATGACCCTGATATTCCAAATTCTACGCACTCGACACATCATCTAAAACAAATAAGGAACGAATGTAACATTATAGAAACGTAAATTGTTCGGCTGTTTCTCTTGCAGACAAAACGATGAAAGGACAAGGCAAAAACATATCCACGATATATGGGTCCTCTGCCATGACGAAAGGGAGCGGCGAGGATCTGGCTGACAACAAAAGCGGCAGTGTTGACATGGGGAGTACCAGAAGCATACCGTAAGCATTTCCGAGTAGATATTTGGCCTTATAAATCGAAGATTCAATGTTCCCAATAAGCAAGACATTCTGAAAAGAAATCACACAGCCTACTTTCGTTCAATTCATTCCACACGAGCTGCCGAGAAGCTGATATGAATACGTATACCAATTGGTAGCACGTTCATTTAATTCCCACTTGCAGAGATACCGAATATGAAATACACGATTCGTATCACCGTATTCTGCTATGGCCTACGGATTATCTATTCGTGACAGCTAAATTTGGATGCTCTCTTAAAATATAATAGTGCAAAATGGCGATGTGGACGAACGGTTGCAAATCAGGCCAGTTCTTAAGATATGCTGTAACACAGCACACAAATCCCTCTGTTGAATTATCGCTAAGACCGTGTAACGTAATTTGGTATTCTGCTGTTGAAAAATCGGAAAGCCGGAAGTACGTTTAGCGAGGCAGAAAAATTTTGCTACTTTACTTCCTGCAGTTAAACCTCCAGTACCTCAAACTTCGACACCGCAATGCTTAATTAAAGGCTGGGACAACTTTACCTTACCCTACTTTCCTAATTAAATAGTTTACTTACACTGAAATTATGTTTGTGCTGTATGTAAAATAATTAGCCTAGAATTATTGGTAAAAGTTAAAATGGTTAAAGAAGTAGTGGCATTTATTGAAGAATAAGAGTCTGAAGTTCCGCATGTCTCACAATAGTTTTCTTCCAGATCGGGAAGTGTCTTTTGAGCACAAAACCCACATTTGCTTCAGTAATAAACGCCTAGAAATAGCGTTCCGGTTCCTGCAAAGAATGAGTTGTTTAAGTACCATTAACAAGCATTTGTTAACATAAGACCGCTGTACCGCCCCAGCAGTTTGAATGACTAGTAACATATTCTATTTCGTCTTGCGCAGCGTGATGCGAGAGCAGTACTGTATGTGTAGCCCGAAAACGCGACTTGAAAAGATCCTGGCTATCATAGTGGTGACGTTAATATTGGTAATCATCGCGCTCCTTGTAATAATCATCGTCCTGGCTACAAGAGACATGGAAGACGGACAATTTCGAAAATTTGTAGGAGCACTGACCCCTAACTTTTGACATGGAGCAACTCAATCTGTTCTCAGTGATGGAAACAAAAGAAACAACAGAATCTTGTATCAAGTTCTACCGGCAAAATAAGAGGCACCAGAACCTATCCATTGTTACAGTGTGTATTTAGACAAGTGTGCGATTTAGACTTTATTGAAGTGATGCACTTGAAGTTGAAAATAATGTCAATTTGAGATGGGATGTGATTACGATATGCCATGTGGATTATTGCCCCTAAAGTTGGAAGCAACCCGATTTGAGACTTTCTCTTCATGAACCTGTGTATGATACTTTGCTTCACACACATGCACTGATTCAATTCTCGATCAAAATACAAATATGATCTGACGCCGCGCCATTTTTTATATTTTTTTGAACAGATAAATTTAATTTGCGACTAGGGCCTTCCTAGCAGCTGTAATTTTAATATTCTTGTTACGTGGGCCAACATTCTTAAGTATGCCCCAAGAATACGCTATTCTTTTTTCGTATGAGAATTGCATCAAAATCAAATCCAATATTCCACTTTCATGGCTTTTCTGAATCACACTTCCTTGAATTAGTCTGCTCAGTGTACATTGTTAGGCTGTGTCAACCCTTTGTGTCTCATAAGCGAATGTGTAAATAAAATGAAAAACCTTAACAACGTTTAATGAAGCTTGTCTATAAGGATGTATTACAATATATATATATATATATATATATATTATAAACCCCTTTACACAATATCACATTCACCAGTGAGAAATACTTAGCTTCCTACAATATTCATGAACTTTAAATGTAAGCCTACAGAGAAATCTTATCAACTGCCACATATGTGTGCATGTGTGTTTAACATGATTGCCTTTTATGTGATCACAGTGCCTGAGCAAACTTGTATGCTACATGATGTGATATTTAAAGAAATATACATATCTCCATAAAGAATTTCCATGTGCTAATATGTCTGTGCTACACAGTGGCTTATGTAGTGGATCTCTTAAACTTTTGCTCATGGCACACTATTTATTGCCACCACATTTACCAACATACTGAAGTCTAAGATGGTAACACTACAGGGGAGCCAGAGATATGGAAGATCATTGTTTTGTGAGTAATATATTTACTCTGTAATAAGTATGTGCAATTAAATTTGCAAAGAATATTTCTAAATTTTACCTGCAATAATATAATATGTGCTATTCTAATGAACACAAAACCAAACAAATGTTGTAATTGCTATCTTAGAAATAAAACAACGAATTCTGGTTAAAACTCATAAGTCTACTTTCTCCTACTGTGTTGAATTACAGTTCTACAAAACTGGTCAATGTACTCTTTAGATAATAAAAATTCTTAAAGCATTATTCAGTTTAGTTGATGTGTTAAATTCCTTTTCAGGAAACATATATATTATTAAGAACATGTGGGAGCAAGTTTTGTGGTGTTCATGGCATTATGATTCTTCTGGGATATGAAGTTGCATCACTGGGTAATCAATTCCTTACATTTCAATGTTAAGTACTTACTTCACATTTAGTAGTCCTGTGACATGCTGAGAATCTGATTACTCAGTGAGAGTGTCATATCCCAGTAAAACAGAATCCTCAACATTTAACAGATCACAAGCAGATCTCCAGTGTTAAGCTAACCAATCAATAATAAAAGTTTGAACAGTAATGTATTAATCAAACTCTCATAAGTAGATGGAAGGGCTGTTGATTAAACTTCTTTCACAGTGAAATACAGCAATCAAAATAGTGCCAGTTCAAACTAAAAGCTTGTTTGCCTACCAACAGTATAAGAATTTGTTGTATATTGTATGCATATGTTGACTTATGTGACAATATTACTGTGTTCAAGTACCGATACAAAAAACTACACACCATCAGCAGCTAAATTAAGGTATTTTAAAGCATAAAGAAACTGGTACTGTAAATGCAGATGAAATGAACAAAGTATCACACTTCAAAGTAGTCACAGCCTTTGACTGCCACAAAAGTGGGAATTGAGCTGCACAAGATCGAGGAACCTCTGCTGAAATGCACAGCAATAGCATCAAGTAGCAGGAAATGCAAATATGGAAAGTTATTCATCTGCTGGATTCTCAAATACTACAGACAAGAATGCATCCTGCATCATGTACACTACACAGCAAAATACTATCTAAAGGCCTCCCACATCTGCTAAACTGCAAATAACTTGAAGAAAAAGACAAATACATAGGTCTTCTCTGTGTTAGCTTGACATATGTACAAAATGCACATCAAAGAACTCACTAAAACAGACAACAGTAATGGCAACAAAGGCATATCACAGAGTAAGACACCCTGTGGCACTAACTGGAGAAGCATCATAATTTCAATCACAAGTAACTTCTTCATATTTATTTTTATTATTATAATTATACCTTCTGATGTCAGAGATGGAGTGAAGCAGAAGGAAATGCCAGTGTAACTCAACCTGGCATATCCATACTTTACAGTAGCAAATGTCTCTTGGCCACTTATCTGCCAGCAAATACAAATGTTCAAGCAACAGATATAGTCTTTGTTTCACCATAGAACCTAGTCACACATCTTGTAAGTCATTTAACATTTATCCATATTTTCTCATCAAATTACACAGACATAGTGGTGTCTTTGCTGAACAAAAATTCAGCATAAACACAGTAAAAGCCACGCTTAATAAATACCTGCCTGGGGGACATGCTTAAAATTGAGAATTGTAAAAGAGGTTTGTGTCAAAATGAAACAGAACAGAATATTATTACTGTACTTACTAAACCATTATATTTACTTTATATTTATACAAATAACATTTTTCATCAATCTATTTTAAATTCAAATTTTTGTTTATTTTCAAAGACACAAAAAATACACACTTCAAAAACTAAAATTAGGATTTCACTGCACTAGACATTCCACATAAGCCCACTCTTCCATCAGCGTATCTGGAAAGAGAATAACATGTAAATATTATGAAAGATGACTCCATTCAGTACAAACACCACAGAATAAAGCATAAATAAAAATGGAGTTACATGGATATATAGCTAGAATGTTACTTTTAAAACAATCAAGGGGTGATACCTGCTTGGTTGGTCACGTGTGATAAAGAGCAGCTCTCTCTCTCCAGACAGTCAAGTGTGCTCAAACTGGTCTTGTCCATCCTGTACAAGTAAGGCACGAGAGCTTCAAAACTTGAGACTGCATCACTAAATATAGGGACTGGAGGTTCATCATCTTCTTATTCATCACTGCCACTGCTGACTTCATCGTTTTCACTTTTCACTGACTGCCAGGGTTCCAATATCATCAAGGAAGCCAATGTCACAGTGGTTTCAACAGTTTTCCCACAGTATGAGAATGTAATCACTGGGCTTAAAATTAGCTTCCTTCAGTCTTCCACTCCACCTTTCTCATTACATTCCTCAGAGTCTTTGTGACTCTGACAGCCAACAATACATAGCTACGATAGTTCACAGTCCACTCAAACATAACTTCGTTTCCACGGCACATAATAAAGGCATTATTTACATATCCCAAACTCCAAAGCCGTTAATATGAACCCAAAAATTAGGCCCCAAGACAGTGTGGTGACCAAATTTTGTAAATTAAATGCAAGATAAACTTCAAATTCATAAACTAAGTCAAAGAGAATTATATGTAATTTGCTTGCGATTGTTGCATGTACCACAAAAAAATGAAACTAAAGTGCTCGAACCTGAGGCTTGAGTTGCTACTGGGCACGTCGGCGGGTGGCAGATCGCTGGGGACCTGTCATGCGACAGGTCTGTCTCTGAATAAATAGGAGACCATGGACCAACTCCCCAACCCCAAGGTGTTATGTGTGGCTTGCCTTAATCCATGCTGAAGGGGTGAATAGAACATGGGTGACGTGTCTCTAACGGAGCGTCTGGGAAACTTGGCAGCATTCCGGAGTATGTATCCTTGCACTGGTATAGGGGGCTCTACCAGTGTTGACCCTATTTCTCCCGTACTCGAGGGACCAAAATTGGACGCAAATAAAAAACTTAAAACTAAACAAGAAGCAGCTACCACTGCAGACTTGTCACAGCAAGAACCCCATTTGGAGGTTGTAGACATGATGCCCTCTGTTGCCTCTTCAGATGAGGAGAGATTGGCTGTAGCCATCTCAACGATTGGACTGCAAACCAAGAGACTCTCTGGAGCGCAGCGGAAAAGGCTCACTCAAGAAAGGAAGATGAGGGAGGGACCTGGATGGAAAAGAAGCCTCCAGGAAAAGCTCCTTCAACTCAGAGTAAGGATGGGGCAGGGTGTAGTGGGGGTGTGAAAAGACCCCATTCAGACTCGAGCACACCACCCTTAGAAGGAAAAACAGCAAACAAAAAACCCAGGAATGTTCAGGTGCAGACTAGGTCGTACAAAGAGGCTGTTGTTGGAATCAAGATGGTGATTATTCACAGAAGCCACCCTGATGTCAAACTGTATCAGACTCAGGTCGACATAATTCAGGCTAAACTGTTGATTGCTGTGGATGCAAACCCTCAGGGCAAGACACCACCACAATTTCTGTACTCTAAATTTGCACTGGGAATATTCTGGATCACCTGTGCAAATGAATCATCTAAGGCCTGGTTAATGCGGACAGTCAGTGGACTTGGGGAACTGTGGGAAGGTGCAGAGTTGACT
>Ga0131853_10019547_pt1 | contig 12325 bp, 7 predicted proteins | sample TergutLab28metaG_FD_92764 | JGI IMG/M metagenome (GOLD analysis project Ga0131853, IMG submission 92764) | Labiotermes labralis P1 segment gut microbial communities from Petit-Saut dam, French Guiana - Lab288 P1 (version 2) (version 2) | ecosystem: Host-associated > Arthropoda: Insects >...
GGGTATATGGACTGGATTGGGCTGGCCCAGGATAGAGACAAGTGGCGGACGCTTGTGAGTGCGGTAATGAACCTTCGGGTTCCGTGAAATGCGGGGAATTTCTTGACTAGCTGCAAACCAGTTGGCTTCTCAAGAAGGACTCTGCACCATGAAGTAAGTAATTGTAAATCAGTAATCAGAGTACAAAGTATTCTATAAGCTAATGGGCTGGCTATGAGTCAAACTTGTAGAGGTGCTAGCGTGATGACGTCCCCTCTTGCGAGGAGATATCGTTCACCGTATTGCAGGTCAGCTGGCCACCGTCGTTTCGGTCTTCGTATCACGTTATCTCGTGAAGTGCGGTGGAGTAGGGGGTTCGAGTGAGTTTGTAGTTTTATACGGTGCTTGACACTTCTTGCACAGTTGGAATACCTAGGTCGTCGTGGATCTTGACCATGGGGCATCAACAATTGCTCGTAATATTTTAGACTGGTATCTCTGTACGATTGCAGTGTTGGAAGCACACTCCCATAATTCAATGCCATGGGTCCATATAGGAGTAATGAGAGATTTGTACAGCAAGAGTTATTGCCTACCGAGAGAGGAGATGACCTTCCAAGTAACAAATAGAGTTCTTTGTGTCGTAGGTCCATCTGTTTCCGTTTCTTGATGATATGTGCCTTCCAGTTCAGCTTATTGTCGAAATGCAGTCCAAGATATTTTACAGTGGTGGCTGGGGCTATTCCTACGTTATTTAAATAGATTGGTGGGCTGGGAACGCGTGGTAACGTGAAAGTGAGATCGGGACGTCCTGACCTGGCCATGTTGGAGGGAAGTAGCTGTACCGATATTATGACCTGTACCGGAGGCTGCCGTTACAGTTTTTAGGCCTCCTGATGATGGGTGCTGTGACACCCGAAACATGTAGAGTGACTTTGTGGTAAATACATATCTGCATACTGTTGCATCTGGTTGGACTTTTAATTAATACACAGGCTTCTTGCAGTACGGAATCTCGACACTTGTAAAGGAAGACGAAGCGTTTCACGGATTTCGCGTGGATAGGCGAGTTACAGGGCTGATACCTGAATATACCACAAGATAGGCAACATATTTGTCACGTAACAATGTGGCGCGTTCGCGTGACCATTTTGTAGAGGAAACACAATGCATTCTGTATGTATTGTTGACTTGTATGTCGCTGTCAACCATATAAAAATATTGAGTGTGGCACAATAATGCTTTTATGGCAAATTTATGTCCCCGCAACAATGCAAATTATATGTGCCAGTTTGTCAGAGGCATTATATTGTATGTGCCAGTTTGTCAGAGGCATTATATTGTATGTGCCAGTTTGTCAGAGGCATTATATTCCCAACTAATGTGCACTCTTTTCACATGCGGCGTATAAACGCTAAAATAAAAAAAAAATCCGTTTGTTCGTGGCTTTCCTCAGACGTATTATGTGGCTAAACAGACCGTAATAACAGGTCATTCGTTGCGTAGTTTCTCAGTTTCTGTTAAGTTCTGCCGTAAAGCATTTCACGAGATCAGGCGGAATTAATCAGTTATGAAGCAACAGTTGTTAACTATTAGGAGTGTGTCTATGTATTCCTGAATTTTTTTATCCGGCATTCAAAGCGCATGCGCCGTATTACATTCTCATCTGTGGCCTGTCTGGCTCTGCCATATTTTTTCCACATTATCTCATAAGCGGCACAGTTTGTGGGAAAAAGTTACCGAACAATAAATGTGTGTTTTTTAATTTTCTCTACAACTTTTGTCTGAAACATTTCTCGTTCTCAGAATAAATAGACTAGATATAATCATAAATGTTTATTGGTCTCTATAGACCAACCAGATGCACCAATGTATCAAATTTATTTTATTTTGGAATGACACTCTACATGTTTCGGACGGTCTTTCCTTCCATCATCAGCAGTTCAAGACTGTACATACAGCAACAGGCATTTGTCAAACAGATACTGCTGTCTGCTTGCTAGCAAGCAGACAGCAGTATCTGTTTGGTTGCTGTATGTACAGTGTTGAACTCCTGGTGATGGACGGAAAGACCGTCCGAAACATGTAGAGTGTCATTCTAAAATAAATAAATTTGATACATTGGTGCATCCGGTTGGTTTTACTATAGAAATAATATTACGATGCATGGCCCTATGAAAGTAAAAAAAAATGTATATCGGTCTTAATGTAAAGTACCCGTTATTCTTGTCAGATTTTAATGGAACTTGAAATTTCTCGACAGATTTTGGGGGGGGGGGGTCCTTCAAGTACCAAATTTCACAAAAATTCGTCCAGTGAGAGCCGAGTTGTCCCATGCGGACAGACAGACAGACAGACAGACGGACAAACGTAACGAAGCTAATAGTCGCTTTTCGCAATTTCACGAAAAAGCGCTTTAAAAAACGGGACAATCAGTAGAGTTAGGGTAGATTCTAAGTATGGGGCTGGTCTCGAGGGAATTAGTAGTGATACTGCCAAACTGTGACACCAGTGTTGCAGTACGATTCCTTAGCGTTCACATCAGGGTGATGTCACGCAGCTGTAAGTTATTAAAGCACCCTGTACCAGTTACCACTGCCCGTTCTGCTGCGTGCCATTCAGACATATTTATGCTAGAAGTGTGTCATCAGGCTGATACAAGGCAACACGCTGTTGGTGACCCTGCAACTGCAGAACTGACCTCTATATGACAGACTGAAACCATAAACAGTACAGCAATAGACACAATAAGTGCCTCAAAGTTGACATTTTTTTTAAGTTGTTACACCCTTTATCCTGTACTCATCCCCCTCTAGTGCCGCGGTCATGGAAGAGTAGAGCTATACCTCTACCCACCCTGTGGGCCCCACCGGGCCTGTAACGGGATCACTTTACCTTTACCTTTACCTTTTATCATGTAGAGTTTAGTAATTACGGAGGAGATAATCGAATATAGCCTTTGATATAAATTCAAGGATTTTTTGGGGGGGAGGGGGGGCGCTTATGGTGTTTTTTTAATATTTACCAAGCGTACGGCTGGTTTTCACTGCGATAAATGGAACCTACTCGAGATGCGGTTTAATTTGTAGGTCTTGAGATGTCCTGTCCCAATTAACTGGTAAGCCACGTGTTGTACATGTTACGGTACATCTGCATATATGTTCAGTTGCTATGAGTAGCGGTAGCGCAGTTGGTTGAGGTACTGCGCTCCAAGCAGGAGGGTCGCGGGTTCGATTCCCGATGGTGTCATTGGAACTTTTCATGTACATAATCCTTCCGGCGGCACTATGGCCCTGGGGTTGACTCAGCCTCTAACAGAATGACGGCCGGTGCGTAGGGCTGACAACCTCACCACCTTCATGTGCCGATTGTCATGAAATCTAGGAGCCTCAACCTCCTGGAATCCTCAGGGCCAGTGCAAGGTTTGCTTTGCCTTGCTCACTATCAATAACATATTTTTCTCTTGGTTGCTACATTCCACACCAAAATGCGTCATCCACGGAGATGAGGACGTACTCTCAAGGCCACGATATCAGATCTAGTTGATTTGTCCACCTTACACTCCGGCCGCCTTTACCCTCAGGCCCGATTGGAATGTTCAGACGTAAACTCTAGTTCAAATGGTAAAGACAGAGTGTGAAGAGAATATTTCTCAGTAATGTTACCGAAGGATTTAAATAGGGAATTTAGAGAACATTCCAATTAAAAACTGGTCATTTTATGTGTTCCACGTCCGCACACTAAAGAATGATTTTTCAATGTGGTAAACCAACAAAAGCACCTTATGTTGGTGAAGAATAATATCATGTGATTGAACACATTTATGAATGTGTATTTGTTGGCTTATCATGTAAGTGTAAAGTATAAATAGCCACTCTTACCGGGGTCTGGGTGAAGTAAAGGTACAGGTAAAGTTCACCCTAGAACAGGTCACGAAGGTCCAGACGGGGAGTAGAGGTATAACTCTACTCTTGCTTTAACCTCGGCACTAGAGGGGGTGGGTGGTCAACGCCACGCTCCGGCCGCTTTACCCCCTGGGAAAGACCCGGTACCCAATGTATAGGAGGCTGGGTGGGGCCCAGGGCCGGCCTGGAAGGGTGCGGAAACTCTCGCCCTCCACCGGGATTCGATCCCCGGACCGTACATCCCGTAACGAGTCGCTGTACCGACTGAGCTTGCCCAGCCCACCAGGGTCTAGGCTTTATGATTTTATCGCTATTGCTCTCTGTCGGATGTCTGGTATCAATGTGTGACTTGGACCCTTGTTGCGCTTTGGTGCTCCAGCAGAAGGACCTAACGGCTTTTGTGTAACGTAACAATACAAATATCAGCAGACAAGATCTTTCGGGTTTGGACACAAAAGAAATAATTATCATTGGTGGATGAAATACTGCAAAGCCCATATTGTCTGCGGGCACGTATCGCAAGCATTTAATTACCATAAAAGACTCAACTTTCTGTCTGAGGACCATAAATCTTTCATATAACCAGGAAGTACAATGGCAAAACTCTACGGAGAAATATACACGTTGTTTGCTTTGTGAGCTTAAGACCGGGGTTCGGTTCCTAGCTGGAACTTTCTTCTCACCGCGAAGAGGCAGAGCAGAGCTCGTCATCCTGTGGTACCAAGATATAAGAATTAATGGGTACCTCGTCCATACTGACGGGCCTCATCTAACGAACTCACAACATAGAGGAGGGTATTTCTTGAGAAGCTGGTAGTACCTCAGCAAGTCAATAAATTCCCCGCATTTTTGGTATCCACCGGTTCATTACTGTATCATCAGGAGCCTGCCACTTGTTCCTGTCTTGAGCCAGAAAAATCCAGTCCACGACCCCGCCCTTTTCCCTTAAGATTCATTTTAATAGTATCATCCCATCTACACCTGGGTCTTGCAAGTGGTTCTTTCGCCCACACATGCCACGTGCCCGGCTGATCGCATTTTTTTTGATGTGTTAACCCAAACACTATTTGGCATGGAGTGTAGATCATGCAGGTCCTCGCTGATGGACCTTATTATGACTTCAAATTATGTGTTACTATGCTCCTGTTAACACGTCTTCATTTGCAGGTTTCCGCGAACGCGCTGTTTATCGGCAAGCCTCCATAACTGCTGATGTCAATAACACAATAAATATCCCACTCCCTAATGCCAGGTATGACAGTTTAAATAAACACACCGCAGTACCTGTCAGTCCTAACTTAGGTCAGTGTTTCGCAACTTTTGTGAGACCGCGGCCCGGTAAATTCTTTTTTCATAAGACGAGGACCCGGTCCCAACAGATTTACTCCTCAATACCTTTCCAATTTTTTTAAGTTCATACATTAAACTAACATAAGTATTAATTATTAATTATGGCATAAACATAAAGAGTATTAGTACAATTATGTTTACGGTGTGGCATGATGACAAATATAAAATTACATTTAAATTAGTTATCAATTCCAGGAGAATCTCTTGTGGCCCGGTATAATTGATGCCAGGGCCCGGCACCGGGCCGCGGCCCGGCGGTTGAGAAACAGTGCCTTAGGCTGTGTCACGCCAGGTCCATAGCATCCTCCAAAGCTAGTTCTACACACGGTTCGATCTAGTGCTTTCTCTTTCAATTTACAGTATCATCGCGTTTCTTGAAGGTTATTCAGTAGCTGCTTACGTCTTCTGCCTCGTCTTCCCATCACTCCTATCCTACCTTCGCTCTTCCCTTCAATAACGTGTTTCAGAAGTCAGTCCGTGCGCCACGATGTGACCAATCTAGTTGGCCTTCCATCTCTGGAGGATATTCCTCTCCTCTTTGGCTCTAAGTAATGTTACTTCTTTTCTCATACGGACGGTCCAAGCCGTATTTCTGCAGCAACTGATTTTTAAAATGTTGTTTAACTATTGCTTCGGTTGTTTAAGTGTAAACAGCGCTTGAATGAATGAGTACGGATGGTTGGTGCAATCATTATAACAGGAAAGTTTAAGTGAAGGTAAAGGTACAGCAGTCCAATTACAGGCCTGGACAGGCCCAGAAGGTTCCAGGCAGTTAAGGCTCCCAGATTTCGTGACAACGGCACAGGATGGTGGTAGGTTGTCAGCCTTACGTACCGGCCGCCTTTACCCCCCGGAAATACTCCTGGTACTCATTTCTGTTAGAGACTGAGTAGACCCCAGGGCCATAATGCGATCGGAAGGATAATATGTCAATGAAAAATCCACTGATACCAGCTGGGATCGAACTAGCGACCTTCCGATTTGTAGCACAGCACCTTAACCACTGTGCTACCGCGGAAAACTCCTCCCAGTGCCATTTTTTACACCACAAATCGCACATGAACCGGCGTGGGATCGAGCCCGGACCTCTACGGTGACAGGTCGGCAACTGACCACCAGTTCGATTGAGATTTCCATAAGATGTTCTGACGTACAGAGTGCTGACGCCGCTGCAACGTGTAGCACAGCATGTGTAGGGGATACACTGGTAGCTGTCGCGTGGCAAATAGGTCACAGTGCAAATTCGTAAACACGACACACAAAGTTCTGTCTAGTACTGTTGTGTAATTTTGTGTGAAATTAAATGAAAGTATAAAAAGCCGTGGTCATTTGGAAGTCTGCGGGAATAGAAGGACAGACGACACAATCTCGTTATGGTACTGGGGGGGGGAAGGAGGGGGGAGTAGAAGTTGTGGTAACCATGTACGGTTAATGGGGTTGATCCATTTTTGGGAAATTGTATAAAATATCTGAAATAAAAAAAAAAAGAAAAAGAAGCAAGCAGAAGGTACATGAGTTTAAATTGGATCTTACTGTGGTTTGACGCATGTCCAGACCTCGCGAACAGACAAGACTACTTACTGCATGGAGCAGAGTCCTTCTTCAGAGGCTAACAGCTCCTCAGCTAGTCAAATTCCCAGCATTGTATAGAACCCGAAGGTTCATTACCGAATTCACAAGTGCCTGCCACCTGTCCCTATCCTGGGCCTGATCGAACCAGTCCATATTCCCACATCCCATTTCCTGAAGACCCATCCCAATATTATCCTCCCATCTCTTTTGGGTCTTCCAAGTGGCTTCTTTCCCTCAGGTTTCCCCGCCAAAACCCTGTAAACGCCTCTCCTCTCCCCCAAACGTGCTACATGCCCCACTCATCCAATTCTTCTCGACTTCATCACCCAAACAACAGTGGGTGAGGAGTACAGATCATTAAGCTCTTCATTATGTAGTTTTCTCCACTCTGTTACCTCGTCTTTAATGAAGTGAAAGCCTTTGGAGCAGCACAGCCAACTAATACACAGTTTACTCAGAGTGAATTTAACTGTGTTTTTTAGTCGGTATTACGTTATGTGGAATAGCAGGACAACAGGCGATAGTGAAATGGAAACACACGGAATGACGCAGTCGTGGTCCACCCTGGGGCACTGAGGTAGATTTTGCCTCAAAAACGCGAGCAAAGCCGGGAGCTGAGTTACAGTAACTGGTGTGTGGACTGAGATTTGAGTGAGGGACCACCAGAACGAGAAGAAGACGTTTGGTTACACTCGTCAACTGCTCTGACATAACTGGGTCACCATTGTTGGTTTGCGCGTGCCACCGATACGTAGGGACACGCCCTTGTGTGGGATCCGTACGCAGTTTGCGTCTTACGTAAGAGTTCGGTTCCTGAAAATGTTTCGTAACCCTGAATTTATGTAACTCCGAACTGACCCCACCCCCACTTGGTGTATCACACCTCATCGTGTAAGTGCAACTTTCTACAGTGTTAGGATACATGTTTACGGCAGTGTTGCTATCCTTGGTGTCTACGTGAAACACACAAAGGAAAATATTGTAACAATTATTCTTCATAATTAATGATATTAATATTATATAATATATATTATGTTAACAGCCGGTCCCAGGGGCCGCGCGGTCTAAGGCGTGGGTCTGCGGCCGCTCGCCTGGTGAGATTGTGGGTTCGAATCCCACCGGGGGCATGGATGTCTATCTGTTGTGAGTGTTGTGTGTTGTCAGGTGGAGGTCTCTGCGACGAGCTGATCACTCGTCCAGAGGAGTCCTACCGACTGTGGTGCGTCGTCGTGTGTGATCTAGAAACCTCGTGAATGAGGAGGCCATGGCCCGCGTTGGGCCGCAGCGCCACAGGAAAAAAAATGTTAATTAGTGAAATTCTTCTTCTGATACTACAACCCTTCAAGAGTTTTCGTCTTGTGTATCAGATCATTCCAGGGTCTTCTATCTCTGATGGTTTGGCTCCTGTCTCTAAGTTTTAGTTTCTTTAACCCATTTATCACTTCATCTCTCTATCTGTTCCTTGACCGTCCTTTGGTTAATCAGTAATATTAGTAATTAACAATGACTGTTAACGCGAGTCCGATTTACGTTGTCTTACATTCAGCCAGGAACCTGCCTGTGGCAGGAGGGTTGTGAACACTTCTGTTAGCCGTCGCTATGGACACTGCTTGCTGCGCGGAACGCTAGCTTGTGTCGTTTCCTGATTTTCATATCTTTTGTATGTATGTAGTACCGACTGACGCAGATTAACCCCACGCAGCACAACCCTCGTGGTGAAGCTCACAGTCGCCTGGGTAATAAAGAAATTCCCTCTCACATGAAACCCGAAATGTCAGTATCTTGGGTGCTAAAATCGCGCATTTGACAAACGCGGTTAGGTGAGTGGTTACTAACGCATTGGATAAGCCCTGCTGCGTCTGTCCAGTTGGACATCCTTCAGGCCTCCCACTCCTGTGAATGGTAAGTTCACCCTAGAACAGACCACGAAGGCCCAGAGGAGGAGTAGAGGTATAACTCCACTCTTTCTTTAGCCTTGGCACTAGATGTGGTTGGTGGTCAGCGCCACGCCTCGGCCGCTTTACCCCCGGGAAAGAGACCCGGTACTCGTTGTATAGGAGGCTGTGTGGGTCATAGGGCCCGTTTGGACTGGTGCGGAAAATCTCGCCCCCCCCCCCCCCACCGGGATTCGATCACCCGATCGACCAGCCGGCAGCGAGTCGCTATACCGCCTGCGCTATCCCGGCCCACCTCCCACCCATGTGGCCTTTCGTATATCTTCCTAGTAAAATTTCCCTATAGGCTGTTACCTTTTCTTTTCTCCCTTGCGTGCTACGCATACCGCTCATCTCATCCTCGATTTTAACTCGCCAGTATATTTTGAAGACCGAATGCTATGAGCCGCACGTTATGTACACTAGCCCTGTCTTCCTGGTATTACTGTAGCACACGTTTCCAAGGCCGTATTTACTCCCAAGCCTTACAGGCTACAGCTGGAAGACCTCACCATAAAATCTAAATGCACCTGAAAATGATGGGAATCACAATACAAAATTTCCCGACGGTGTCATTGGAATTTTTCACTGTCATAACCCTTCCGGCCGCACTATGGCCCTGGAATCCACTGAACCTCTTAGCAGAATTGTGTAAGGTAAAGTGCACCCTTGTACAGACACCGAGGCTCTGTACAGGTCGTACGGCCCATAGGGAGAGTAGAGGTATAGCTCTACTCTTTCTTGACTACGGCACTAGAAGGGGGTGAGGGGTCAGCGCCACGCCCCGGCCGCTCTTTACCCCCGGGAAGGACCCGGTACCCACTGTACAGGAGGCTGAGTGGGCTCCAGGGCCGGTCTGGACAGATGCGGAAAATCTCGCCCCCCACCGGGATTCGATCCCCGGACCGTCCAGCCCGTAGCCAGTCGCTATACCGACTACGCTACCCGGCCCACCAACAGAATTGTGTACCAGGAATATTTTCTGGGGGTAAAGGCGGCCGGTGCATAGGATTTACAACCTTACCACCTACATGTGCCGATTGTCTTGAAATCTGGGAGCCTCAACCTCCTGGAACCCTCAGAGCCTGTCCAGGCCTGTAATGGGATTGCTTTACATTTCACAATACAGAATAATGATAATTATTCTGTACGTGTCACTTCCGGTTGTGAGACAGTGACACACTGAATGTCATCAAATTATTGTCATTATTATGGTAAATACTATCCAGAGGCATGACAGAGTACAGGTAGGGGAGAGGCGCCCTGAACGTTAGAATTTAGGGGTCACGACATGCTTCAATCCTGCCCTGATCTTTGCTTAACATCTTTTCAACTTTCGCGAATGAGCGTTAAACACTTCCCCAACCCCCACCCCCCTGAAAAACAGCAGTGGAGTTTGGTTCAACAAACTCGAAGACCCAGAATCCCCCAAACAGCAGCAGAGTTACCCTCGTTTCTCGGCAGCACGAACGGATGTGACGTGCAGTGTCTCCAGTAGGCCGTGACGTGTCGAGGGCCGTCAGATCCGGCAAGTGTCGAGTTGCAAAGGTCGCATTACACTCACTGCTGCGGCAGGTAATTGTTCCCAGGACTTCGTACATGGGGGAGGGGAAGACATCTTCTTTTCTGACGTCGGAATGCACCAGCAACTATCCGAAAATTTGTACTTTTAAGCTACTTAGAGGGAAGCGTCGCTAAGAGAGAGTAGTGAGCAGGTGGCTGCAAGGAGTCCAGAGTCACAACTAACGATTGCGCCCGAAGACGTCTATCTGGCAGTGTGCGTTGAACGCTGCGTAGAAAACATTATGCATGTAGGAAGTGAGCCACATCCCTTTGTATGGCCATCTTGAAATACTTTTCGTTGAGTGACTGAACTGCGGGCTGGACTGTCCGGGGTTGGAATCCCGGCAGAGACAACAGCATTTCCTCTTCTCCCAGAATATCCAGACCGCCTGTGTGGCCCACACAGCCTCCTGTTCTTTGGGTTCCTGCGTCCTTTCCCTGGGGTAAAGCTTGCGGGACATGATGTTGATACCCACATTTAATGCCGAGGCTGAGAATGAGTGGAGCTATACCCCCGGTCCTGTTCGCCTTCATTACGTGCATCAGGACAACTTTAACTTTGCACAATGCAATAACAACTGTGACCAATTGAAGTACATTATATTTGTTTATATTTTTGCATAAAACTGTCAGACAAATGACTCGCTACGGGCTGGACGGTACGAGGTTCGAACCCCGGTGGGGGTATGGGGTTTTATGTTTTCCAAAATCAGTCCAGATCGGCCCTGGGGATCACCCAGCATCCTGAAGTGTAGCAGGGCTCTTCCTAGGGAACAGAGTGGCTGAGGCTTGGTTTGATCACCAACCCCCATCTAGCGGCGAGGTCAATAAGGATTAGAGCTGGAACTAAAATTCCAGTGTGCCTAACAGCACGTTAAAGGGAGAATTTTACCGATTATTTTCAGACAACCCCCCCCCCCAAAAAAAAGGGAGCATGAAAAGCCTGTTACGAGTAATCGTGGCTAAAAGTACAGGCATTGTTAGTGCTGTCCATGTCCCATGTATGTACCTCTTTTCTTGACATTTTTATGGCATTACTGTAATGGTAAAATGGTCGACCAAGGCCAGATATGTTAATGGTGCCTCATGGGAATTCATATGCTGGACTGGACTGACAGCAGGAAGCATTTCGCACTGCAGCACTTACGAAGCCAGCGTGGTTGAATTTCACCCCGACGTACTGTACCATTGGCGCAAGTATGTTGCCAGTAGAATCTGGTAAATTTCGAACGAGAACTTAGCGAACATCGTCACTATGTAATGAAGCACCCACAAAGAAGTTTATATCCAGTTTGTGGGGCAGACGACCTGGGTTTTGTTCTCGGCAGAGGCGGGTTCATTATTGTTGGCAGCCACATCTGAGACCAGGCTGGGTTCACAAATGTCCGTCTATCCAACGGTCACTGCGGACTGTAGCCGGGCAAATCGGTCTGGTCGTGAAGCCAACCACACTCGTAATGCTGTGTCGAATTTGCGAATGCTTGCTTATATGTAATAGTCCATTCAAGTTCAGTGGTTACTTTATGCATCACCAAGTTAACATTCAACAATTACACTTTCTACCACAAGTGTATTTATGTGTTTTGTGTGGATCTGAGAACAATCAGCGATTATTTCACTGTACAGCATTAACTGATTGGTTTTTATAACCGAGACGCAGTGTGACTGCGCGGTACGTTCTACATTCTACGTTCTGCCCACACAGTGTATTTATGTGTTTTGTGTTAATCTGAGAACAAACAGCGATTATTTCACTGTACAGCATTGACTGGTTGGTTTTTATAACCGAGACGCAGTGTGTTTACTGCGCGGTACGTTCTACATTCTACGTTCTGCCCACACAGTGTATTTATGTGTTTTGTGTGGATCTGAGAACAATCAGCGATTATTTCACTGTACAGCATTAACTGACAGGTTTTTATAACCGAGACGGAGTGTTTACTGCGCGGTACGTTCTACGTTCTGCACACGATGTATTTATGTGTTTTGTGTGGATCTGAGAACAATCAGCGATTATTTCAC
>Ga0131853_10019548_pt1 | contig 12325 bp, 9 predicted proteins | sample TergutLab28metaG_FD_92764 | JGI IMG/M metagenome (GOLD analysis project Ga0131853, IMG submission 92764) | Labiotermes labralis P1 segment gut microbial communities from Petit-Saut dam, French Guiana - Lab288 P1 (version 2) (version 2) | ecosystem: Host-associated > Arthropoda: Insects >...
GTATAACCGGTGCCTATTGCATCGGTATTGGGCGAGGCTAGATTCCGGGGGACTAGGGTATAACCGGTGCCTATTGCATCGGTATTGGGCGAGGCTAGATTCCGGGGGACTAGGGTATAACCGTTGCCTATTGCACCGCAAGTTCCTATTGTTAGTTTTTCTGATTCTGCAAATTATTTTCCGGTCTGCTGGTAGGTCTTGGGTTTGGGTCTGCCCTCCCATTTCCACTACAAGGCTCGAACTCCGGAAATGCGGGTTAACCTGCCACAGACTCTGCGACTTTTCCCTGTTCCTGCTTGAAATAACACCGGTAAACACGATTTTTTATTCACGTAAACCTTATGGTGTTTCTTGTATCTTTTTTCGCACTGAACTCAATAACACGATTGGAATCTTCCCATCATCATTAGCTTTTTGCACAAAATAATTTTTGACTAGTTTTTTTTGCGTAAAATAATTTTTGACGTAGAGTATAATAATCCCTACACATTTGTGGGTGCGTTCACAAAATTGCGAAAAGCGACTATCAGTTTCGTCATGCCCGTTTTTCCGCATGGAGCAGCTCGGTTCCCACTGGACCGATTTTGATATTTGATATTTGAGTACTCGTATTTTTCGAAAGTGTCGAGAAAATTCAAGTTTCATTAAAAACGGACAAGAATAAAGGGTACTTTACATGAAGTCCAATACACATGTTTTATTATCTCTCTCTCTTTCTCTCTCGTTTCTTCTGAGAATGAGAAATGTTTCAGACAAGAGTTGTAGAGAAAATCAAAAGACAAGTTTATTATCCTTATTGTTGCACCGTGTATTTCGTAGAATCACTTTAATTATCAACCAACAAATGCACACATAAAATTTCACATTAAAACACTTAAAATCGCCCCGACGTGTTTCGATCCTAAGATCATCCTCAGCGAGCTACGTTGTTCCTTGCTAGAGTCATTTTAAAAACACTCACAAAATAATTCCATTATATTAACAGGGTGTTGTGGCAGCATATCGTGTTGTGTGAGAGTACGTTGTTGGGAGTGCGTCTGGCTGTGGTGTGCGTCGTGTGTTACGTAGTGAGAGACAGTTTATGTTCAATATAATTATTTTCGAAAATCTTGCCGTTTATGAGATAATATGGAAAAATACAGTAGAGCCGGACAGGACACAGGTGACAATATGGTGATGCGCATTGCATGCTGGACACCTAAGGCTACAAATACACACTCAGAATATGTAATACTAATTGGATTTCCCCTGCTACAATGGTTGCACGAACGCGCCTCAATGTTACGATATACGTACTCGTACATTACCTGACTTATGTTAGAAAACGTCTCTTTATGTATGAGACTAACATGTTAGTTTTGGAGATGAAGTTAAATTTGGTGCCTGTAGGTCCTTTTTAATGCAGTTCACTTGACCTTGAGCACAGACTGCAAGGCAAAGCATGCTGATATGTGTATAGTACCTTCATGTCCAGACATGCATCACGTCTCCATTTGAGGGACATTGCAGGGTCAACTGTGTGCTAAGCTTTGTTCAGCGAGAATGTGTTACTTCACACAATGGTACATCTTGTCATAGATCTGTGGCAGCTTTCATTGTGCCAAGAAAGTATTTAAATCAACCAGATATATAGCTTCTGCTATGTGTGTGTGTGTGTGTGTGTGTGTGTGTGTGTGGATGTGTGTGTGTGTGTGTGTGTGTGTGTGTGTGTGTTGTGAGACCTTCATATGTTCAAGAGAAACATTCAAACCACTGATTAAAAATGTCACAAGCTTCATTTTGGGTGCAAAGTGGGTGACCAAGTTAAGTCCTGGGCCCCTCATGTTTGCTGTGCAACATGTGTTGGGCTTGTTTGTGGTTGGTTCGTGCCACATGCCCTCCGCCGAGCCTGTAGTTTAGAGAGAACCAAAATGCCATTCATCAGACTGTTATTCCTGTTGAACAGAGTATCTTTCGGACGATTACTTCCAAGTCCAAACACAGGTGATATAGCCGAATGTAATATCAGCTATGAGACCCGTTCCACACAGTGACGGAATGCCTGTACCGAAACCATCAAATAATGTGGCCATTGATGAAGACAACTCCGATGCTGATGAAGTTCATCCAGACAAGGCGGGAGAGCGATTAGATATTGATTCAACATTTGAACAAACGGTCCATCCTCAAAACCTCATTTCACATCTCAAGCACATCTTAATGACCTAATTCGTAACTTAAGTCTGTCACTACAATATGAACTGTGTGAACTGTGTGAACTGTGTGGACTGTGTGAACTGTGTGAACTGTGTGGACGGTGGTGTCATTACAGTGGAAAAGGTTTATAGGAGTTTTGAAAAGGTTTATAGGAGTAGTAAGTGATGAGAAGTGAAGGACTGGGGTGAAAGCGTGAGTGAATTAATGATTGTAAAAGAAAAACAATTACAAGAAACTGTACACAGTACTCTCTTGCTTGGGTGTTTTTATCTTTTGTACATGTTGTAAAATTCTAATTTGTCTCGTGTGTATTGTTGCTATTTTTAAGTTGTCTTGTGTGTAATTGTTGTTGGTTGGCCGTGTGTATTGTTGTAGTTATCTTATGTGTATTTGTTGTACTGGGTGTGCATTGCTGTTTTTTTTTTTTACTTTAGATGCCAGACTGCTGGCTAGAAGTCAGTACTCGTAAGGTCCTGCGACCAGCCACCTCGACACAGGTTTTTCTTGGTTTCCCTGTGTCTATAAGCAAATGCTTCTCATGTAGCCCTCCCGACTTAAATCTAGTAGTAACCAATTTCATGTTTTGTTTACATGTAAAATAACCACTGCCACCGGGTAACAACCCAATTGCAGTAAATAAATATATTATTTTATTATATATTATAAAAATTAGGGCTGAAAATAGAATCTTCTCCAGCAGGACGCTAAAATACACCCCATCCCCGCAACCACAAGGAAGAATTCAAACAACTGTGAAACAGCCAGAGATCTTGTGAAGAGCTACAGAACTGTAGGATGTAATACGTATGTCCCTAACAATACATTTCTTAGACTCACACTGGGGCTTCTTCCCTGAAAACCGTGACTCCGTCAGTGACGAGCATGAGGAACGCCTTTACGGATATTTCCTGCATCGAAAGTCAGTACCAGAGCAAGTGGAAACCAAGTATGCTGGATGACTGCTGCTGGGCTCTTGACAGAAATGCTCCACAGGCGAAACACAGCAGAAAATCAACCGAAATCACCCATTAGGTAATTACCAGAGGTCATGTTTTAGTAGGGAAATACAAGTTTTTATTGAAATGTAACTGTATTTCGGGGCACGCCGTGGCGTAATTGGTTGAGACACTGAGCTACAAGCCTGAAGGAACAAGGTTCGACTCCAAATGGGGTGGGTGAAATTAATCCTTCCGGTAGTACTACGGCCTTGGGTTCGACACAGCCTCTAACAAGAATGAGTACTTTCTGGGAGGCTATATGCGGCCGGTGCCTAGGGCTGAAAACCTTAAAACCTTCACGGGCCGACTGTCTGGAAATATGGAAGCCTCAAATTCCTGGAACACTAGGGGGCCCGTCCAACCTCTATAGGGATAGTTTTACCTTTTACCTGTTTGTCACTTGAAAAACCTTGCGTCATGCAGGAAATTTAAGAAAACGTTTGAATCCAGCGCAGAAAATATTCTTAAATTCATCTATTCCAATATTTAGGACAGAGAAAGTTTATTTTACTGGCAGGTTTAACAATTATGCTGGTTATTACTAGGCCTTCCTTGCCTGTATGGTGATCTGGCATTACTTGTCGGACACTCGCCATACCTAATGTATCTTCCGTTTGGTTGGTATTCGCGTCGATTCTCAATCCTACACGCTTCTGAGTCCCTGTTCTGCTTTCGGTCAGGATATTAACTCTGCTCTTGTTTGAACTTTTTTTTTTACTGATTCTGTCTCATAGCCCAAAGCATGCATTTTTCCAAGGAAAGAAAGTGCATCTTGTTTAGATTTTAAATTAGCAGATACCGTGAAGTCTGGTATATCCATTACGTAACGCGACGCCTGTGCACCCCTTAAATCACCCCCACGTGGCGGTGGTTGTGAGCTTGCAGCTAGGTTCACACTGGGCAATTAATGGCCTGCCCAAATCTCACTGCTTTCCCTCTCAAACTGATCCTGAAAATTCCTGCATCATGCATTGGCGTGTTGGAAGACATATCAAAGAATTTGAGTAATTTTCAATTTGATATTTTCGTGAGTCCTTAAATTGCGATACCAGCATTCAGCCATCTTTGGCGAATGGGTCATGAATCGCGCGCAGTGCCAAAGGCAATTTACGTTCCTTTCCTAGTATAAAATTCAGATCGAAATAAATGTCCACATCCTTCAAACATTTTCCCAATAATTCGGATTGAACTGTCGCTACAAGCAATGCCAACTCGTTGAACGAACTACAACTAAAGGTAAAGGTAAAGTGATTCCGTTACAGGCCCGGTGTGGCCCAGAGAGTGGGTAGAGGTATAGCTCTACTCTTCCATGACCGCGGCACTAGAAGAGGGTGAGCGGTCAGCAGCACGCCCCGGCCGCACTTTACCCCCAGGAAAGACCCGGTAACCATTTTACAGGAGGCTGTGTGGGCCCTAGGGCCGGCCTGGAAGGGCGGAAAATCTCGTCCCCACCGGGATTCGATCTCGGACCGTCCAGCCCATAGACAGTCGCTATACCGACTGAGCTACCCGGCCTACCAACGAACTACAACTATCCAGAACAATGGAATTAGAATTTACATTGCACTAACATCCGTGCACTTCACTCACGCCCATATCCATATTGTCACTACAGATACATGTAATCTGACATGCATGTACAGTGGGTCACGTGATAACTACTGCAGCTGTAATGGCTGCTGCCTGCTTCTGTATTTCCTGCACTGTTGTGTCTAATATTGTCATATCGCAGTTGTGTTTACAAACATGTACAGCTACCGAACAATCGCGCGTTCTAAGGGGCATTCGCAAAATTGCGACAAGCGATTATTAGATTCGTCAAGTCCGTCCGTCCTTCCGTAAGCATGGAATAACTTGGCTCCCACCGGACGGATTTTCATTAAATTTGAAGTTTCAGTATTTTTCGAAAACTGTCGAGAAAACTGAAGTTTCATTAAAATCGGACAAAAATAACGGGTACTTTATATGAAGACCAAAACACATTTTTGAACATATCTCATTCAGTTCTTCTTAGAATGAGAAATGTTTCAGACAAACGTTGTAGAGAAAATCAAAACACATATTTTGTTTCCAGTATCTTTTTTTTTTCGAAAGTCGTTCCGTATATGAGATAATTCTGAAAAATGTAGAGCGAGGCAGGCCACAAATAACAATATGGAGCATGCACATTGCATACTGGAAAACTCAGTTTCTACATACACACACACACACACACATACACAAGCACGCACACGCGCACACATACACAAACAAACACACTCACTCTCTTACACACACACACTCACTCTCTCTCACACACACACACACTCACACTCACTAACACTCTCACACACACACTCACACTCACTAACACTCACACACACACACAATCTCACTCTCTCTCACACACACACTCACTCACTCTCACACACACTCACACGCACACGCGCGCGCTCACACACTCACACACACACATCCTCTCACTTTCACACACACACACACACGCACACGCGCGCACTCACACACACACTCACACTCACTCACACACACACTCACAAGCACACATTCCCACACTCACTCTCACACACACACACTCACTCTCTCACACTCACACACACACTCATACACACTCACGCACGCACGCGCACACACTCACACCCACACACATACACACACTCACACACCCACACTCAAACACACTCACACATACACTCACACACACTCACCCACACACACACACACTCACACACACTCAAACTCACTCACACACACTCACCCACACACACACACACTCACACCCACACTCACACACACACTCATACACACTCAAACCCACACTCACACACACACACACACATTTACACATACACTCACCCACACACTCACCCACACATACACTCACACCAAAACACACTCACACACACCCAAACACACACACTCACACACACACACACACACCCACACACTCACACTCACACACACACTCGCAATAAATAATACTTATTGCTCTCCCACTCAAACAATGGTTGCACGAACGCGCCTCAATATTACGCTTTACGTAATCTGTCTGTCTTGTTCCAGAAGATAATGCCTGATTCAAATTATGTATTTCTTTGTTAATTTTTAATATCCTTGGCAGTACTGTCTCCCAGCTGCTCACCTACTACTTGTTCTGATACCATCTTGATTCTAATGGGTGCTTCTGTACTCATTTGTTCCTTCACCTGTTGTCTTACAGCCTCATTGTTTTTATCTGTCTCTACCATGCGATTAGTTAGATCAGTGGCAGAAACTTTGGCCCTGGCGCTCAATTCCTCTGAAATGCTACCAAGTGGTCTATCTTATTAATGTGCCCAACTAATTTATCACCCGAATTCCCTCACGTACTCCCCAAATTATGGTTTAAACAAACAGTCTCACTTTCTGTGTCCTTGTACAGTCGATCCATGGCTTGTAAAACTTTAATTGTATCTGATTCTGGTTTACATATATTGAGCTTAGAATTCCTTCTCGAAACTTTTTAGTCAAATCTTCAGGTGGTTTCCTATTACACACATTTTAAATATCCATCAAATCTTGTGTTTTCTGCCTGTGTATGTTAATTGAGTTTGGTGTTTGCTGACTGTCTTCGTTCTATTAAGCTAGAATTTTCATTTCGGATTCTCGAGTCTATGTTATCTAGACTTTTCCTATCACTATCCATGAAATTCTGCTGCTCTTTACCGATATTACAATACTGCCAGACTAAATCTGAGTAGTGGAGCCTGGCTATCACGTGTTGTTACTCTCATTTTGTTTTTCTTTTGGCGCAACAGCCCCCAGCGGGCCAGGTTCTCCTCACTCACGGTGTTCCTAGATCACACACACAACGACGCACCACATTCGGTACGACTCCTCTGGACAAGTGATCAGCTCATTGCAGAGACCTCTACCTGACAACACACAACAGACAGACTTTCATGCCTCCGGTGGGATTCGAACCCATAATTTCAGCAGGCGAGCGGCCGCAGACCTAAGCTTTAGACTGCGCGGCCACTGGGACCTGCTGTTACTGTTAGATTGTCGTAAATTTCTAATTTATCCTGATAATTAATTCTAGTAAATTCATTAACTTCAGTTTGCCCAACACTGTCCTCTTACGGGATGTGTAGGGTAAAGGTGGCAGCTTTCCCGGTCAATATGTCCTCGTACTTTAACACTCCTGCTGCATAACTGTTTACCGGACAAATACGACAGTTGGTCTACTGCACTGGCGTCCTATATACTACCTCCCGGTACAGCCGGCGACAATGCTGTAGGCGTTGGTGTCCTGACTTGCGATCCTCTGTTGCTGGTTTTTGTTTGCGTGGTGACAGTGGTTTGCTGTTCGTGCCTCGGACAGCTGATTGCTGTGACCGTATATCATAAACGATACGACTGGAGGATAAAAGTTACTAAACATTATATTTGTTTTGATTGTCTCTGCTACTTCTGTCTGAAACATTTCTCATTCTGAGAAGCAGCGTTCCCGAGATCTGGCGCTGTCCACCACATAGATGTGCAGATGGGACAACTTGTCTCAGTGGGACATAAACACAAGAAAACTGATCCTCCCAGTTTGAGGTTTGGGCGAGGGTCTGACGACATTTCCCTTCTCGACATCACGTCTCGAAACATGAAGAAACCCCCCGGAATCGGACACGCCATATACATGTGGCCAGGGCTTGATACCGTGCAGTTGCGAAATTAAAGATTGATACAAATAAAACAGGGCTGTTAGGTCAACATAGCAGAGAGTGGAGCAAGACATAAAGGCAAAATAAGAAACAGAAATAAACTTTCACACCAACATTGAGTTACTGAGTGTAGGTAGCAACACATCTGTCACCGAGGACGTTTGGCATCCCCTACTGGTGATGGCGCGTTTCGCTTTACTGCTGCCACAGACAACAAAGCATGTTTCTCTGGTCAACAGAGCAACAGTCTGCGCACAGGTCTGTTTGCAGCTAAGCCGAAAAAATAAACAAAACTCAGTTCACTTTTTTCCACGTCTTGACACCCGAAAAAACATTTCGCGGACTTTAGGCCTTACGCCGAGAAAAGCTACACCGCATATAAGCGTCACTTGAAAATATTCTAAAAGCAAATTGTCTGAAATTACTGAAACTGACACCTGACCTATGTAACAACGAATTAGTCATCATGTGAATTGATGTTTTGAGCTCTCAATATACGATGTTTCAAAGACGGATTGAAGAAATCGGAGATCCAGCACAGGGTTGTATCAGATTCTCACTTCAGCACCAAACTGTCCATTGTTGAACTGGTTTTTAATTCCTATTGGCTGTTGTGACAAATAAACCTACAGAGTACCCCCTACTGCATCACAGCGTCATTTCGTCAGCTTCTTCGGTGCTCGCTGGAGTGAGGTGTAAGAATAAAGAACTGTTGCATATTTCTCTAGTATTCTTTTACGGATCGAGAAATAATTCAAGTAAATTAGGAAACAGAATGAGCTCAAGACATCAACGGAATGAGATGGACCAAGTGGATGATACATTACACACAATTTCAGGGCCTAAAAAGAGAAAAATGCGTAAGTACCACAACTTTACTTGTTATTGCAAAACGGTTTATTTATGCCATCGACAGAACTGATTGTGTGTTATACTATAGTTTGGTGAAAATGTGTGTGCAATCTGCAAAGTGTAATGGTCTTCTATATTGGAGTCGTGGGTTCTAATCTTCACTCGGGGCAGGGAGGTTTGCTTCCGTGCGTTTTTGTGTTAGTTTTGTTGCGTGTTCATAGAGGCCTAGCGATGGGCTGATCCCCCATGCAAAAGGTCGTACTGCGTACAAATTAGAATCGTAACTTGGGAATAATTGTTCAGTACCACACTGCTTTGTAGCGCCGTATAAAAAGAAGGAAATGGCTGACTTAAACAACAGCCACAGCTAACTGTACAAGCACACTGTCGTTTCCAACCATAACTTCCATAGCACGACTTCCCATAGAAGCAGTGGCGTACCCAGGAACTTTGTTCGGGAGGGGAGGTTCAACAAATCAGTTGAAGACAGAGAGAACGGGGATCTTGGGGCGGTAGCCCCTGGGGGCGTTAAGCCCCTAGTCAGTGGTTCTGGAGGCAGCTGTAATTTGGTACAAGAAATTTCATTCCATATAGTAACATTTTCTTAATTTTTGGTACTTTACGACTATTTATGATGACAACCAATTTATCTGTCAATGCTAATGTAAAACATTTGCGAACCTAGGTAGTTTCAGAATTTTACTGCCTTTTTTCCGTACATCTTGGTGTGTTGGCGTCCTAAATTCAACAGTTTTTAACAGTTTTCACAATCGGGTTGAGTGTGGCACTATTTTGGAGGGCCTTTAGAATTTCGGGAGGGCGGGTTGAACACCCCAACCACCCCCCCCTCGGTACGCCACTGCATGGACGTCAGAGATAAGAAGTTACCAAATTGTAACTTAAGAAATATGAAGGTGATTCGTACGTGTAATTTGAAATCGCTGGGCAAGATAATCAGAATTACCGGTGTGCTTGGGTGTAACGTCGTGTAGGTTTGTAGGAGTTAGCAGCTGTTTCCATACCTAGACAGTATTATGGCAGCAGTTTCCCTCGATGCGTCAGTACATACTGACGTACAATACAACAGAGCATCATATATCACAGTACCATAAGCCAAAAACCCACTGTACTGACAACCTCAAATATTAGATAATTTTAAGTTAATAAATAAGGAAAATGGTCGTGAATCGCGACGATTTTAGTAGACTTTTCTTTTATTGTTCGAAGTGCGCCACATGTTCTAGACCGGCTCTGGGGCCCACCCAGCCTCCTAGAGAATGGGTGCCGGGTCTCTCCAGGGGGTAAAGCAGCTGGGGTGTGGAGTTGACCACCCACTCCATCTAACGCCGAGGTTAGAGAAAAAGTAGAGTTATACCTCTACTCCCCTCAGGGCCTTCGTGGTCTGTTCTAGGGTCAGAAGAAGAAGAAATGTTACATGTTGCGTCTTTATTTGAAAATGATAGAGCGCTGGTAACAGAAGGCATAATACAGGAAGAAAGTGATACTTTCAAAAGTAAGTCGCAACAATACTGGTTAAAATAGAGACGGAGATTTCAAGCATAAAATTTTAAAGTTTTAAAGCAGAGACCAAGTAAGCTGAAATCAATATATTGAAATTAAAACTAAAATATTTGCAGTGGTTTTGTCGGATATCAACCACTCTTTGAAACTATGAGGGTTGCAACTCCTTCTTGGGGTGAGGGGACTGACATGTTCCATTTAAAGAGATGCATAATAATTAGCCTGTTTTACTTAAGAGACAACACAAAACATTAATTTTGAACAACATGCGATTGGGCTCGGATATTGTTTTTGGGTTAACTCAAGAATAATGATGGCAAGTGTTACAGCAAGTTGCACAAGAACGCAAAGTTACAGTCGTGAAAGCTTGAAGGTAAAGACGGCAGAATATTATCACATCTGATCTCAAAGACATAAGATGTGATGCTGGGAATTTGATTCTCCTGGATCATGATATAGTTTTTGCATTTTTATAATATATCTTGAGTTTTCTTCAGAGTCGTAGAATTTCTTTATCAGTTTTTTGTCCTTCTTTACAGGGAAGTTATTTTAGTTAGTCTTCAAGACACCGACGGTAAATTTACGTAATAACTTTTACGTCAAAATACGTATTATTCAAATTTACTGAATTATAAAGAGAGCGCATGTACAATGAATGGCCTGCTTCTAGTGTACAGAGCCCTTTGGTGACATAATTGTAGATTAGTTGCTTAGTGCGATGTAAGTCAGTACGTGGTTATCGCAGAATTTTTCTTGTTTTGTCATAAAATAAGCACGCGGGAAACTGGAAAATTACGGGCGAAGAGGAGGAATTTATTCATACAGTTTGTGCACTAGCAATGAACTGCAAAGACACTGATCAGTTCTTAAAATACCTTATTCTATTTAACCATTTATTAATTATCTACGCACATTTCATATATATGTACTTCACACGGGTAAAGTTAAAGCAGTCCCGTTACAGGTCCGGAGGGGCCCAGAGGGTTCCAGGAAGTTAAGGTTCCCAGATTACGTGACAACGGCACAGGATGGTGGTAGATTGTCAGCCATATGCGCCGGCCTCTTTACCCCCAGGAAATACTCCTGGTACTCATTTCTGTTAGAGGCTGAGTCGACCCCAGGACCATAGTGCGATCGGAAGGATTTTATGTCAAGGAAAAATCCACTGACACTAGCTGGGATTGAACCAGCGACCTTCCGATTTGTAGCACAGCACCTTAACCACTGTGCTACCGCGGTCTCCACTTCACACGGGACCCAGCTAAATATTTTCATAAGTCACTTGCATAATTAACTGAGCATATAAGACGGAGGTCATGCCTGTCTGTTCTCAAGGTTTAGTCCGAAAAACTTGAAAATATTTTCACAAATTTTGGTATAACTTTCCACATTAATTTTTATTTATATTCTTTTGGTTCTTATCACGGCAATATATTCTCACAAAAAAGCAGGTAAATAAATGGCCGTTTTTAAATGCAAATGTACCGAAGGAACACAAAATATTGAACAAGTAACAAACAATTCACTTATTTTGGAATTAATCCTGTTTTATAAAGTCTCTATGAATTATACAGCTTTATTTAAACGAAATTAATAAAAATGTAGTATATGGTCAGCAGTTTCCTATCTAATGTGTAACAGGTGCCAGAAACCTGTATAAGCAACAAAAATTAGAAACATTAAATTAAAAATATCTTTTGATTATCAGGCTCGAAGATAATTTCGTAAGCACGGGCTACGGCAGCGAGCTGCAAGGTTGTGCACTTGCACTATGTTAGGAGTTTGACGTGAATTAATTTTTATATTAATAATTAAATAATAATTAATTAACAACAAAAATTATAGAAAGAACCAAAATGAAGTGAGAGAGAAAACCAACAAGATGCAACAGTTAGACGTTTATTTTTAACAATTTCTCACCATGTTTCGGGCATCATTATGCCCATCTTCGGGAGAACAAGACGTGTGTTACTGTTCGAACAGTAACCTTCACAGTGCTCGCATCCTACAACGCAGCGCCCCACAACCGCTACCAACCACATCCAGCAGAACCAGCGCAGCACA
>Ga0131853_10019549_pt1 | contig 12325 bp, 8 predicted proteins | sample TergutLab28metaG_FD_92764 | JGI IMG/M metagenome (GOLD analysis project Ga0131853, IMG submission 92764) | Labiotermes labralis P1 segment gut microbial communities from Petit-Saut dam, French Guiana - Lab288 P1 (version 2) (version 2) | ecosystem: Host-associated > Arthropoda: Insects >...
ATCCGAGCCGACCACGTAGATCGCCCGGTCGGCGTTGATCTTGTCCACCCGGTACCGGATGGTGGCCAGGTCGGTGGTGGAGTAGTTCCAGCCGCCGTCGCTCTTGCGGATGATGACCGGCAGAGGGCTGCCGTCCCGGCCGGCGAAGCCCGGCGGGAACGCGCACAGCGCGCCGTCGCTGATCTCCGCGACGCCCTTGTCCGTCAGGTCGTCGGCTACGCCCTGGAGCAGGTCGTTGTAGAAGCTCTCGCCCCGGATGTCGTCGTCGGTCAGGGTGACCTGGAGCCTCGCGTACATGTCCCGCAGGTACTGCTTGGACAGCTCGATGAGGTCGCTCCACAGCCGGTGGGTCTCGGCGTCGCCGCCGCTCTGGAGCGCCACCACCCGGTCCCGGGCCCGCTGGGCGAACGCCGGGTCGGCGTCGAACTTGGCCCGGGCCGCCTGGTAGAAGGAGTTCGGGTTGGTGCGCAGCAGGCCGGCCTCGGGGGAGTCCTCGCCCACGTCGATCAGGTGCTCGATCAGCATGCCGAAGGGCGTGCCCCAGTCGCCGAGGTGGTTGTCCCGGATCACCTGGTGGCCGGCGAACTCGAAGATCCGGGCGAGCGCGTCGCCGACGATGGTGGTCCGCAGGTGACCGGTGTGCATCTCCTTCGCCACGTTCGGCGAGGAGTACTCGACGATGACGGTCCGGGGAGACTCGACGGGCGGGACGCCGAGCCTCGGGTCGCCCAGCAGATCCGTCGCCTGGCCGGCCAGCCAGGACTCCGACAGCGTCAGGTTGATGAAGCCCGGGCCGCTGACCTCGGGCGCGGCGTCGCAGAGGGCGCCGAGATCGAGACGGGCCACGATCTCGTTCGCGACGTCCCGGGGCTTGCGGCCGAGCCGCTTGGCCAGGGGAAGCGCCGCGTTGCACTGGTAGTCCGCGAACTGCGACGGCCGGATCACCGGATCGGCGCTGGCGTACTCCGGGCCGAACGCCGCCCCCATGGCTTCTTGCACCCGGGCGGCCAGTACCTGCTGAGGATCCGTCATGGCCACAGTCTATTTAGCTTCGGTGTTACGGGCTTCTGGGTTTCTGGGCTCCCGGTCGCGGCGCCGGAAGCGGCGCTCCGGCTGCGGGCCGATCCGCTGCCGGATCTTCTCGGTGATGCCGCCGCGGGACAGGTCGGCCGCCAGGGCGCAGGCCGAGGCGACCGCCCGGGCGGTGGAAGCCCCGTGCGCGATGACCACGGTGCCGCCCATGCCGAGCATCGCCGCGCCGCCGTAGCTCTCGGAGTCGAGCCGGTCGTTGAGGTCCCGCAGCCCGCGGCGCTGCAGCAGGGCGCCGACCTTGGCCGTGCGGGTGCCGGTGAGGGCCCCGCGGAGCTCGCCCGCGGCGAAGCGCAGCGCCCCCTCCAGGGTCTTGAGCGCGACGTTCCCGGTGAACCCGTCGGTGACGATGACGTCCACCACGCCGTCCATGAGGTCCCCGCCCTCGACGTTGCCCACGAAATTGATCGCCATCGCGCCCGGCGGCGGTTCCGCGGCCAGCAGTTCGTGCGCGCGGCGGGTGAGGATGTTGCCCTTGCCCGGCTCGGCGCCGATGGTGAGCAGGCCGACCTTGGGGGAGGCGATGCCCAGGGCTATCTGCGCGTAGGCGGTGCCGAGCTGCCCGAACTGGAGGAGCATTTCGGGCTTGGGGTCGGCGGTGGCGCCGGCGTCGATGAGGACCGTGGGGTTGGGGGAGGTCGGCAGCACGACCGCGATGCCCGGCCTGGGCACCCCGGGCAGGGACAGCAGCCGGTGCCGGGCGGTGGCCACCACCGCCCCGGTGGAACCGGCCGACACGACCGCGCTGGCCTGCCCGCGGCGGACCAGCTGGCAGGCCACGGCGATGCTGGACCGCGGCCGCCGGAAGCTGGACAGTGCCCCCTCGTCCATGCGGACGACGTCCTCGGCCGGGACGACGCGCAGTTCCGGTCCGGCCCCGAGCCGGGAGATCACCGGCCGCAGCCGGGCGGGCGGCCCGGTGAGCAGCACGGTGACGTCGTTCTCGCGCTGAGCGGTGAGGGCCCCGGCGACGATCTCGTCCGGAGCGTAGTCCCCGCCCATGGCGTCGACCGCGATCACCGGGTGTCGGCCCGCCCACAGGCTCAGCTCAGGGTAGGAAGGCCCGTCGCCGGCCTCCGGTGGATCTTGGCTCACGTTGTGCGCTGCTCCCTGTGTGGCCCGGCTGCTCGTGCCCCCGCACGATAACCTCAGCCGCCATTATCGAGGATGCGGGTTACTTGTGCGTGCATGGCCCCGGACGCCATCCTGCCTCCCGGCCCCGCCGCGAGGGGATGATCGCTTGGAGAGTATTCGGGCGAGCGGCCTTGAGGGCGGGCCAAAACTCAGAATTGCCTCTATAAGAAGAGTCTCTTTTAGTGTCGGCCGGAGCGGGGAAGCGGGCCGTGCGCTTTGCAGTTAATCGCCCGGTAATCCGAGTTGATTACCCAAAGTGATTTCTTGCGTTGTCGGTATCCTCGCAGGCCGGAGGCGCCGATGAGTCGTGATTGCTACTGTCCGGGAATATGGCAGATACGTCGGGTAGTCACTTTTCGTGGGCAGTTGTGTCTAGTCGCACGTTACGGAAACCGGGCTTCCGCTGGCGCTTCCCGTTACCTGATCGATATAACGGGAACTCGGCTCACGCGTGGAACGTATCTGTAACAGAGTGTGGGCCTGGAAACACAGGAAACACGGGACCTGACACGAACGAGACATGGGTGGTGATCGGTGGCGGGAGTGTCCCGGACAAGGTGCCGCGGGCGGAACGGCCGGCCGCGGACGGAAGGAGATCACGGTTGACTGACATGCAGCAGGTAGTGCCGGCGGCGCAGGAAACCGCGGGAAGGTTCCGCGCGTTCGGCGCCCGGCACCTAGAGGAGCTCCTTAACCGGGCTGGTCTCAGTGAAAGCGAACGGCTCGCGGTCCGAGCGGTGGCCACGGTGCTGCCGTTTCGCACGAACTCCTACGTGCTGGACGAGCTCATCGACTGGTCCGCGATCCCGGACGACCCGATCTACCGGCTGGTTTTCCCGCAGCCGGACATGCTTCCGCACCAGGACGTGGAGCGGATCGGCGCGCTGATCTCCAGCGACGCGCCGAAGTCCGAGATCAAGGCGGCCGCGCACGAGGTCCGGATGCGGCTCAACCCGCATCCCGCCGGGCAGATGGTGCTCAACGCGCCGGACCTGGACGGGACCAAGCTGCCCGGGCTGCAGCACAAGTACGACGAGACCGTCCTGTTCTTCCCCAAGCAGGGGCAGACCTGCCACGCCTACTGCACCTACTGCTTCCGGTGGGCGCAGTTCGTGGACGAGCCCGAGCTCAAGATGGCCACGGACCACATCGACACGCTGGTGGCCTACCTGCACCAGCACCCGGAGATCACGAGTGTCCTGATCACCGGCGGCGACCCGATGATCATGAACAGCACCGTGCTGCGCCGCTACATCGAGCCGCTGCTCGACCCGTCGCTGGACCACGTGGAGTCCATCCGGATCGGCACCAAGTCGCTCGGGTACTGGCCGCAGCGCTTCGTCACCGACAACGACGCCGACGACACGCTGCGCCTGTTCGAGGAGGTCCAGGAGAAGGGCCGGTCGCTGGCGCTGATGGCGCATTACTCCCACCCGAACGAGATGGCGACGCCCATCGCGGAGCAGGCGATCAAGCGCGTCCGCGACAGCGGCGCGATCATCCGCACCCAGGCGCCGCTGATCAGGACCGTCAACGACGACGCGGCCACCTGGCAGCAGATGTGGCGGAAGCAGGTCCGCCTCGGCATGGTGCCGTACTACATGTTCGTCGAGCGGGACACCGGCCCGCAGGAGTACTTCGCGGTGCCGCTGGCCCGGGCGCAGGAGATCTTCCGCGACGCCTACGCCCACGTGGGCGGCCTGTGCCGCTCGGTCCGGGGCCCGTCGATGTCGGCCACGCCCGGCAAGGTCTGCGTCGACGGCGTGGCCGAGGTGGCGGGCGAGAAGGTCTTCGTCCTCCGCATGCTCCAGGCCCGGGACCCGAGCCTGGTCGGGAAGCCGTTCTTCGCCCGCTACGACGAGAAGGCGGTCTGGCTGACCGACCTGCAGCCCGCGTTCGCGGACCGGTTCCCGTTCGAGCCGGCCACCGCGGAACTCGTGGCCTAAACGAGATCGTAAAACGCGGGTGCGGGATGAGTCACCGAGGACCCGCTGGGAAGAAGAAACGTGATGAATCCCGCACCCGCACCGTCCGCAGACCCCCGAAACCACTGGCTGGAGGGCACGAAAATGCCGACACGGTATGCTCCGGGCCATGGAGCTTAACGGAACTTCCGCCATCGTCACCGGCGGCGCCAGTGGCCTCGGCGAGGCCACCGCGCGCAAGCTGGCCCAGGCCGGGGCACATGTTGTCGTCGCCGACCTGAACGAGGAGGCGGGCAAGAAGATCGCCGAGGAGCTCGGCGGCGTCTTCGCCAAGACGAACGTCACCGACCCCGACTCGGTGCAGGAGGCGGTCAACGCGGCGACCGCGTCGGGCAAGCCGCTGCGCGTGGCGGTCAGCTGCGCCGGCATCGGCTGGGCGGAGCGGACCGTCAACCGGCACGGCTTCCCGCACGGGCTGGACACCTGGGAGAAGGTCATCGCGGTCAACCTGACCGGGACGTTCAACACGATGCGGATCGCGTCGGCGGCCATTTCGGCGACGGAGCCCGCGGACGAGGACGGCCAGCGCGGTGTGATCATCAACACGTCCTCGGTGGCGGGCATCGAGGGCCAGACCGGCCAGCTCGCCTACTCCGCCACCAAGGGCGGCATCATCGGCATGACGGTTCCGGCGGCCCGTGACCTGTCGGCCATCGGCGTCCGGGTCAACACCATCTGCCCCGGCATCATCCGTACCCCCATCTACCAGGGGATCGCGAAGGACCCGAGCGAGGCCGAGGCCTTCATGGCCAAGCTCGCCGAGCCGGTGGTCTTCCCCAAACGGCTGGGCAAGCCGGAGGAGTTCGGCCACCTGGTGCGCTCGCTCATCGAGAACGACTACGTGAACGCGGAAGTCGTCCGCTTCGACGGCGGCATCCGGTTCCAGCCGAAGTGAGTTAGTTGACGGGGATCGCGGGGTGCCTCGCGCTGGCCGAAGGCACCCGGCCGGACCCGGAGTGGGCTCGTCGCGCCGCGCGGCGGATGACCCACCGGGGCCCGGATGAGGACGGGGTGTTCGCGGACGGGCACATCGCGCTGGGCGTCCGGCGGCTGGCGGTCATCGACGGTGGCCGCCAGCCGCTGCGCTCGGCGGACGGCCGGTTCACGATGGTGTTCGACGGGACAATCTGCAACTACACCGAGCTCGCGGACGACCTGAGCTCCCGCGGCGTCTGGCTGAACGGCGACGGCGACGGCGAGGCGCTCCTGGAGGCGTACGCGCTGGACGGGAAGGACGCGCTGCGCCAGTTGCGCGGCGCGTACGCGGTGGCGATCTGGGACGCCGCCGAGCGGGAGCTGTTCTGCGCGCGGGACCCGTTCGGCCAGAAGCCGTTCTATTACATGGTGGCCGACGGCGGCCGGCAGCTCCGGTTTTCATCCGAACGGATAGGGCTTACCGAGCCGGGAGAGCTTGCCGACCTGGATCCCGACGCGCTCCGCCGGTACCTGTCCTTCCAGTACGTGCCGGCGCCCGCGACGATGACGCCGCCCGCCCGGGCCCTGCCGCCGGGACACTTCCTGCTCGCCCGGCCCGGCGAGAAGGTCGACGTCTTCCGCTACTGGCGGCCCGTGCTGCGGCCGTCGCGCTCGCCCACCGCGGAGACGCCGGAGAAGATCCTGGACGCGCTGCGCGGCTCGGTGAGCACGCACATGCGGGCGGACGTGCCGATCGGCGCCTTCCTGTCCGGGGGCGTGGACTCGGCCGCCATCTGCGCGCTCGCGGCGGAGATCAAACCCGGCCTTCCCACGTTCACGGCGGGCTTCGACGTCGAGGGCTACAACGAGATCGGGCAGGCCGAGGACACCGCGGCGGCCCTGGGCCTGGAGAACATCTCCTGCGTCATCACGCCCCAGGAGTTCGTCAAGCGGCTCCCGCAGATCGTCTGGCACCTGGGCGACCCGATGGCCGACGCGGCCGCCGTGCCGCTGTGGTTCGTGGCCCGGGAGGCCAGCAGGCACGTCGGGGTGGTGCTGTCGGGAGAGGGAGCCGACGAGCTGTTCGGCGGCTACGGCGTGTACCACCAGCCCGCGGCGGTCCGGGCGGCGGCCGCGATGCCCGGCCTGGCCAAGGCGTCGGCCGGGGTCCTGGCGGCCGCGATGGGCAACGGCCAGCGGGGCAAGGGCCTGCTGAACCGGGTGGCGACGCCGCTGCGCGACCGGTACATCGGCAACGCCAACATCTTCTCCTTCCACGACGTGGACGCCCTGACCCGGCACGGCGACGGGACGGCCTACGACATCACCGACCCGCTGTTCGACCAGGCGGACGACTCCGAACTCGATGACGTCGCCACCATGCAGCTGATCGACATCAACACGTGGCTGCCCGGGGACATCCTGGTGAAGGCCGACCGGATGTCGATGGCGCACGGCCTGGAGCTGCGCTCGCCGTTCCTGGACAGGGAAGTGATGTCGGTGGCGTCCCGGCTGGCCCGGACGGAGAAGACCGCCGCGGGGACCACGAAGTTCGCCATGCGGGAGGCGGTCGGGAACCTGGTGCCGCGGGAGGCGGCCGAGCGGCGCAAGCTGGGCTTCCCGGTCCCGCTGGGGCAGTGGTTCACGGGCGAGCTGGCCGGCTTCCCCGAGCACGTGCTGAAGCGGGCCCAGACCGACGAGTGGCTGGACAAGCGGGCGGCGCTGGACGTGGCCCGCCGGTTCCGGCACGGCGACCCGGACGTGTCCTGGCGGCAGATCTGGACCCTGGTGGTGTTCTCGCTGTGGCACCAGATCTTCGTGGAGCGGGTCTTCGACCCGGTGAAGCTGGGCTGGACCGCCGACGCGCGGCCGCCGTCCCGGCGCGGCCGGGACGCGCCGCCCGAGCGCCGCGATTCGCCGCCTTCGAGGCGGGAGCGGGACCTGCCGCGGGAGCCGTCCTTCGACCGGCGCGAGCCGCCCGCGGAGCGCCGCCCGGGGCCGCCGCCGGGGCGGGCACTGCCCCCGGGCCGGGCCCTGCCGCCCGGGAGGCCGCAGGGGCCGCCGTCGCAGGGCGGCCCCACCTTCCGCCCCCGGTAAGCGGTCGCTACACGAGACCGCCGTCCGCGGCGGGCGGGAGGATGCCGCTCGCCGCGAGCTGCTCGCGGATCTTGCGGCGGCCGCGGTGCAGCCGGGACATCACGGTGCCGACCGGCGTGCCCATGATCTCGGCGATCTCGCGGTACGGGTATCCCTCGATGTCGGCGAGGTAGACCGCGGTCCGGAACTCGTTCGGCAGGCCGCGCAGCGCTCCCAGCAGAGCCGAGTCGGTGGTGCGGTCCAGGGCCTCGGTCTCGGCCGAGGGAACGGGCGGCGAGAGCCGGTCGGCGGACATCTGCCACTCCTGCAGGTCGCCGCCGAGAGCCTGCTGCGGCTCGCGCTTGCGCTTGCGGTACACGTTGATGAACGTGGTGGTCAGGATGCGGTTCAGCCAGGCGCGCAGGTTGGTGCCGGGCCGGAACTGGTGGAACGCCGCGTAGGCCTTGACCGAGGTCTCCTGGACGAGGTCCTCGGCGTCCGTGGGATTACGGGTCATCCGGAGCGCGGCGGGATACAACTGCGAAAGCTGGGGTATGACGTCCCGCTCGAACCGGGCCCGGCTCTCACTGCCGTCGTGCTCTTCGGTGGGGCTCATCTGCGGCTCCGGGGGTTAGGGTCCTACTCATATAGACGCACGGAAGGGTGCCCGCGGTCCAATCTTGTGACGCATCTCACTTTGAGATATGTCGCGACGCTCGGCGCGGGTGGCGCGCCGTCGTCATCTCATGATGGGCCCGGAACGTCAGAAATACCTGTGACCAGGCTCATTACATGATGAAAGGTGCGGGAGAGGCATCGGCTAGATCCAGCCGTGGTACCACATTCGCGACAGCCACTCCGTGTACGGGATGACCTTGCCCGCGAGGATCGGGTAAAAATACCAGAACAAATACAGTACGGCAAGGGTATACGCCCCCGCAACGCCGGCCCCCGCGGCCCGGCGAACCCGGCTGGAGGCCGCCGACCCGATGATCAGGCCGAGGCAGAGCACGATGCACATGATGAGGAACGGCTCGAACTCCACGGCGTAGTAGTAGAACTTGGTCCGGGACATGAACGGCAGCCAGGTGGCCCAGCCCGCGGCGACGGCGAGGACCACCGCGCCCGCCCTCCAGTCCCGGCGCATGAACCACCAGCCCAGGCAGAAGACCAGGGCCGGTACCGACACCCACCAGATGGCCGGGTTGCCCATCGCGAGGACTTCCTGGGACCACTGCGGGCCCGTGTAGCCGGACGGGCAGATGTGCGTCGCGGCCGGGCTGGTGAAGCACTCGTAGTAGAACGCCACCGGACGGTTGATCACGGCCCAGCCCCAGGGCTGGGACATGTACGGATGCCTGGTCTTCAGGCCCACGCCGAACTGCAGCATCTGCTGGTGGTAGTTGAACAGCGAGTACAGCGCGTCGACTACCGGGACGTGAATCCCCTTAAGGGAGGCGTAGTTCCGGTCAAACCCGGTGCTGGTGACCATCCACCCGGTCCACGTGAGCGTGTAGACGACCACCGGGATCACGCCCAGGGTGAGCGGCAGCCACAGGCCGTCCCGGAGCAGCGCGCCGAACACGGGCTGGCGCAGGCCCGCGGACCGGCGGGCCCCGAGGTCCCAGCAGACCGCCAGCAGCGCGAACGCGATGATGTACCAGGCGGCGTACTGCTTGGACGCGCAGGCCAGGCCGAGCATCACCCCGGCCGCCACCCGCCATCTCCGGATCCCCAGGCCGGGCCCGGCCTCGTCGGACCGGGTCAGCACCAGCGCGGCGGCCAGCCTCGACCGGGACTCGTCCCGGTCGATCAGCAGGAAGCCGAACGCCGCCAGGACGAAGACCATCAGGAAGATGTCCAGGATGCCGGTCCGGGACAGGACGAACTCCAGGCCGTCCAGGGACAGCAGCAGCCCGGCCAGGCAGCCCAGCACGGTGGAACGCGTGAGCCTGCGGGTGACCCGGCACATGATCAGGATGGCCAGCGTGCCGAAGACCGCGGAGGCGGCCCGCCAGCCGAGGGAGTCCAGGCCGAAGATCCACTCGCCGACCGCCATCGCCAGCTTGCCGAACGGCGGCTGCACCACGTACTCGCCGCAGGAGACCCCGCTGCACGCCTTGAACAAGCCCGACGCGTGATGGGCGAGGATCAGGGCGTTCGCGTTCGTGACGGGATTCCACTCCACCCCGTGCGTCAGGATGGACCAGGAGTCCTTGGCATAGTAGGTCTCGTCGAAGATCAGGGCCCTCGGGACCGCTAGCCTGTTGAAGCGCGTGAAGGCGGCGACCGCGGTGATCAGCAGCGGCCAGACCCAGCCCCAGATGCCGTCGTCCGGCATCGGCGACCTCAGCCGGTCCCGTAGCTCGGAGATCCGACTGGCCTGCGCCGGCGACACGGGACGCCCGGCCGGGCGGCCGGAAGACGCCGGTCTGCCCATGCTGACGAAGTCAGTCTCGGTCTCGCCGGGGTTGCGGGGTTCCATGCCGGGGGTGCCGCCGGCTCGCGTCGCGGTCATCAGTCGCCATCGTATGTTGAGGAGGCCCGGGTGGGGAGAGCAAAAGCAACGGACAGCGAGCGTCCGAACGCCGGCGGCACCGGTGTCCTGACCCTCGCGGCGGTGCCCATCGGGCACGCGGCGGACGCCCCGCCGCGGCTCGCGGCCGAACTCGGGAAAGCCGACGTCATAGCGGCGGAGGACACCCGCCGGGTTCGCCGGCTCGCGGCGGACCTGGCCGTCACGATGACGGGCCGGATCATCTCCTACTACGACGTGATCGAGGCCCGCCGCGCCGCCGAACTCGTCACGGAACTGAAAGCCGGACGCGATGTCCTGGTGGTCACCGACGCCGGAATGCCCGCCATCAGCGACCCAGGCTACCGGATCGTGGCCGCCGCGGCGGCCGAGGGAATCACGGTCACCGCCGTGCCGGGCCCGTCGGCGGTGGTGACCGCGCTGGCCGTGTCGGGGCTGCCGACCGACCGGTTCTGCTTCGAGGGCTTCCCGCCGCGCAAGCCGGGCGAGCGCGCCCGCCGCTTCACCGAGAACGCCGCCGACACCCGGACCCAGGTGTACTTCGAGTCCCCGCGGCGGCTGGCCGCGACCCTGGCCGAACTGGCCACCTCGCACGGCGAGGACCGGGCCGCGGTCGTGTGCCGCGAGCTCACCAAGACCCACGAGGAAATCCGGCGGGGGAGCCTCGGGGAGCTCGCGGCCTGGGGGGCCGGGCTAGACGCTTCGCCGGGTGGAGTCCGGGGCGAGATCACGCTCGTCGTCGCCGGCCTCAGCCGCGCCGTCGCCAAGGCCGCTGCCCGCGACGCCGCCCGGCAGGCTCGACGAGCCGCCCGCTTCGCCGCCCGCGACGGCGGGCCTGGAGCCGGATAGCCGTCCCCTGGCCGCGGCGTACGACATGGCGAGGGCCAGGCAGCCGAACGGGACCGCCGTGGTCACGTACCGGTAGTCGAACTCGGCCGTGGCGGCCGGGATCACGACCAGCGCGAGCGAGGTCAGCCACGGCAGCAGGGCGGCCAGGCCGGAGTTTCCGCCGGGGTTGCCCTCGTTGTCGCGGCGGCGCCAGGCGAGCACGACCGTGACCAGCCCGGCCACCAGGATCAGGCCGTACACGGTGCCGGGCAGCCAGACGTACCGCTGCCAGACGCGCATCGACCCGGCGAACGGCTCCGTCAGCCCGGTGCGCGGGTTGCCGCCCGCGAGGTAGGCCTCGGCCGAGGACGGGTACCCGTCCGCCTTGTGCCCGCTGGCGACCGGTACCGACTTGTACCCGAACAGGTACTCGTCGTAGGTCGCGTCGTTCGGGAACACCGCGCGGGGCCAGGTGAACGCCTTCGCCGTGTCGTCGTAGACCGTCCGCGCGTAGTCCAGCGGCTGCTTCTCGATCGCCGTGATCGCGAACTGCTCGGCCAGGGTGTTGGGCAGCGCCGAGAACTTCGAGCCCGGGAACCGGTCCAGCGGCGTGGTCTCGGCCCAGATGTACTGCTGCGCCAGCGGCCGCTGCGACGGCGGGGTCGTGTCGCACAGCGGCAGCAGGTCGGCGGGCAGCTGGCCCATCTTGGCGCAGTCCGCGAACGTCATGACCCGCGAGTACAGGAACACGCCCATGGAGTCGCTGGTGTTGAGCTCGTGCTGCTGAAGGTCGTAGACGCCCGCGTAGGCGACCGTCGGCGCCAGCGCAGTGACCCCGAAGGCCACCGCGCAAGTGATTACGGTCTTCCAGCCGGGCCGGCTGAGCGCCAGGGCCAGCAGGATCCACAGCCCGAGCACCGGCATCAGGGGAAGGCCGGTAGGCCGGTCGATCGCTGACAGGCCGAGCAGGATGCCCGCCGCCCCGCAGCGGGCCCAGGAGGTCCGCCACCAGGCCATGCCGGGCTCCGCCCGCCGGAGCGGCGCCCACAGCAGGATGAAGAGCGCCAGCATCGCCAGGAACAGGAAGATCGTGTCCGACATGATTAGGTGCTCGAGCTGGATCTCGAATCCGTCCAGCAGCACCGGCAGCGACAGCACGGTCGCCAGCCAGGCCGGGCACGAGAACCGCCGCCGCGCCAGCGCGTAGATCATTACGCCGGTCAGCAGCCCCATGATGTGCTGCGACACCGTCACCAGCGCGAAGCTGTGGAACGGCCGCAGCAGCGCCAGGTACAGCGAGTATCCGGAAGCACGGGTCGGATCCAGGGTGAGAGTCACCCCGGAGTCCACGTACTCCCAGGAGTCGTTGAACCACGATTGCCACCGGTAGCCGATCTCCGCGTCGATGCGCAGAAGCGTGGCGATCGCCAGAAACACTGTGAACAGACGGTTGCGGCCAATAATCTCGGTCATCAATCTGGTCAAGGACCGCAGACCGCCCGCCGGCATTACCCTCAAGCCCGTATCCTCCTTATGCCAGGCGCCACCTTCCAGGTGGGTGCCGCTCTACAAGGTAATGGCTCGGGCGGCATCGGGTAATTAGAGACCTCAAATCACAGTAACTGGTAAAGACAACCCTATGGAGTCGACGTGGAACTGACCGTCGTCATGCCCTGTCTCAACGAGGCCGAAACTGTGGCCACGTGCGTCGAGAAAGCCGTGCGCAGCATGGCCGACGCGGGGATTGATGGTGAAGTGGTCA
>Ga0131853_10019550_pt1 | contig 12324 bp, 6 predicted proteins | sample TergutLab28metaG_FD_92764 | JGI IMG/M metagenome (GOLD analysis project Ga0131853, IMG submission 92764) | Labiotermes labralis P1 segment gut microbial communities from Petit-Saut dam, French Guiana - Lab288 P1 (version 2) (version 2) | ecosystem: Host-associated > Arthropoda: Insects >...
CTTGTGCTCCAGTTGCAGTCCGCTGTGTATATCGAACAGTGATTGAGCAACAGAGAATGAAGCTGGACGATCAGCGAGTGTTAACGGTAATGAAGAGCCCCGCTGGCGAGATTTGTCACCAATGCAGTTCAGTTGTAACTGCAATTACTCCCTAATTACGCACAATAAGACTCCAGCACACTCTACTTGGGGATTATTGAGAGTGTGTACGGCCTGCCCGACTCCCCGTCTTAACCTGAGATCCGAGCTCCGTCCCTCCTGGGAAAAACATTCAAGACACGTTCCCCACCGGGTCCGCGCAGGATACAACAACCATTTGCAGTAAATTGCCGTGGCCAAATTTGAGGCACTGGCCAGAAAGGTGCACAAAAAAAGACTAAGCAAAACAACGAAGAACCTCACGTCAAGATTTGTACTCTCAAATCCCCGATTACAAAGCAGAGTTACCAACCATTCTGCTGCAAATATTGGTACCACTGTATTAACCGACATGTCAGTCTGTGAGATCGTATCTAAACAAATAGTTACCTAAACAAAGTACTCATCTGTGTGAAGCAATACAAAATAAACAGAGTTCATGAGAAAGAAGGACAAAACAAGGACAGAAATTGCGCTTGTGGTGTCTTAGATCGCTCAGAAACTAGCCAAACACTTGCAATGACTGACCCAGCGAAAGACAATCCGTCTGAAGCAATTAACAATTGCAGATCCACCCAATTCACGGCCTATTTTATATAAAAAAACCAAACATCGTTGACATGTTTAATATAATCACATGAGGCCACACTGCAACCTACTCCTACGCTATCACACATCATAATTCAATCGACACCTAAGACTGCCACATGCGTGCTTTCCAACAAGTTCTCCAATCAAAACACACTCTAACCTTCCCACTTAACCTATTCTCTATTATTTGACCAAGTGTTAGGCATTAATTCTCAGATCACTGCTCGGAGTGACGCTAGAACCGCCAGCTGCACGTAGCAGTGGGCAGACTGCGAAAAGAAAACTCGTTTGTACAAACAGCGCCAAACTGAAAGCAGAATATGTGCAAACAGACTTTTTTTTATGGCGCAACAGTCTCTAGTGGGCCTCCTCATTATCGAAACTTCACGATTACACTCAGACACACCATAGTCGGTAGGACTCCTTTTTATGAGTGATCAGCCCGACGCAGAGACCTCTACCGGACAACACATAACACTCACTAGAGAGAGATATCCGTGCTCCGGCGGGATTCGAACCCGCAACCCCAGCAAGCTAGAGGCCGCAGACCCACGCCAGTACAAGCAGATATAATTCTGATAAGTGTGCGATTTTAAGAGGGGTTTGTTTATTTTCAACCAGTTCACCTATTTCAGCTGTTGCTATATAATTATTCGGGTGAATTCCAACTTTCTGATCCACATTAATTTTCCAGAAAATCTCTAGAAATTTCAAAGTTCAAAAGCGGCCACTAGATAACACGAGCTTAGGGTAAAGGAAGACATGAAGCTGTAAATTGTACATAATATATTGAATGTATAATACATAACAATTTGAGGTCGACATTGGTCCAGGTACAACTGAAAGTTCGTCGAATTTAACTCGCCCTTGGACTAATAAGGGTTCATATCGTGCCTAGACTACAGGATAGACGGCAGGGTATTGGAGTTCAATCCCGGGTAAGGGCATAATGTCAAGACCGGCGCTGAAGATGAGCCAGATTTTTCTTCGGTGAATATCAGGACTCTTTCTTAGGGGATAAAGCGGTTGCAGCGTGAAGCTGAACAGTCACTTCTGTCTTATATCTAGATTAAGAATGCGTGGATCTATACCTCCATTCCTCATTAATTATGCAAGGCAGAACTGAGTAACTTATCAGAAACTTCAGCGATCATAGCCGGTCTCCTACCTGGATTCGAACCTAAGGCCTTGCGTCTACAAAAAACAATCACTGCTCATAATTATCCAAAGAAGTATGGTCATACATAATATCAGGAGCAGGGACGGATTTACCGTGAAGCTAAAGAAGTTTCAACTTCAGGGCCCCTCACACGGGTCCCTTTCAAGTTCCTGGGAGGGCCCTAAATAAATATTCACTTTCGTATCTGATTTTTTATTCGCAATTTTGCATTATTTACTCTAAAAAGGGCCCCAAAAATTGTGTAAGCTTCACGCCCCACAAAACCGGGATCCACCCCTTTTCAGAAGTGATACTTCGGTCGACGCAAGGAAAGATGAACGTTTCGGTTTACCATTATGACATCTGTAACTGAATATAACTCAAATACCAGATAATCTCCTTACATCTTGGTATGCCAGACATAATGGTTTAGAACCACGAGTCCCGTATGCTGTACATTCCTGTTATTTATACATACCAAAGCCATGAGTTCTGCATTCCCCTTATTGCTACGGATTATTTACAATATCAGTTACGCTAATGACATTTCATCCAAGTTCCCTTGAGCAACACATGCCTACAAAACAGGGAGTGTTTTCGCTAAAATGACTTAATGAATTTTAAGTGCCGAACAGAGATGACAGTTGTGTAGCCATATAACCAGCGAAAAGAAAAACAAAATAATTTAGGAATTGATCCCATTCTTTAGGACACAATTAACGGTTATTATTCCTATAAATGACCAACATACCCGTCTTAACCCGTATGTAGCAGCTCTGTCACAGCCGAAACTGTGGTAGAGGTTAAAATGGTCGTCAGACAGAGCGTGCTTTTTGTTTGTTTTTGGCGCGACAGCCCCTACTGGGCCATCGCCTCCCCATTCACGAGGTTCCTAGATCACACACAACGACGCACCACAGTCGGTAGGACTCCTCTGGACGAGTGATCAGCTCGTCTCAGAGACCTCTACCTGACAACACACAACACTAACAACAGACAGACATCCATGTCCCCGGTGGGGTTCGAACCCACAATCTCAGTAGCCGAACCGCCGCAGACCAACGTCTTAGACCGCGCGGCAACTGGGATCGGCTGACAGAGGGGGTAATCTATATAATTTAGAGATGATCCTATTATTCATGGAAGTACGTGTAATTTTAGGCTAACACAACTTTATCATATAAATAATTTACACAAACGTAGCTATATTTTTTTTAACAATTTCAACCAACAAGATGCAACTAATTTTGATTATTTATTTCTAAAAGGCTCTACATGTTTCGGGCGGTTCCTCCGCCCATCATCAGGAGCACATGACGGTACATTCGGCTTCAGGTATTGTCAACCAATAGCGCCGCAGGTTGGTATCGTGGATGAGATGGAACTAACGTATAAGTGCTTATGAGAGACGTCTTTCTTTTTGTCGCGGATTACTATTAACTGTCCCCGTCGTATTTCTGTGACAAACTATAGTTACAGCAGAAAGACGTAGTCTAGAAAGCAAGAACAAACAGGAATGTAATTAAAGAGGAACTTGAAAACTTATCCTGTTTTACTACTCATGTGACGGGAGATGGATGAGGTTTTGTAAATAAACATGTCAATAATTCAGTGGTTTCCCAATAAAACGAAAAGATTGAAATATCTTAATATATTCTAGATATGGTGCGATCAGTAATAATATAGTTGTATGACAGTTATGTATGATGTATGGTATTTGTGTATTGTAGTATGTAGTTATTCTTATAAGAGGAAATGGATCTCAAACAACGTAAGTAACATATTAACTACATACTACCATATAGAATATCATATATCATACATAATTATCTTAAAACTGTATTATTACACATCGCACAAAAACTGACAGCAAAATACATTCACAAATTCCACAAAGCAGCCCAGAATATACTAATTCCTACAACCCCAACTATGATATCTACATTATATTTCACATGTGTCTATTATTTATTTTATTTTACATTTTAATATAATGTATTCATTACTGAATGTAAACATGATTTCGTCATTTTTAGGTATTGTTAATTTTATATTTAATTATTTTAAGTCCAAACCTGAAGATGGCTTCAAGTAAGTCGAAACGTGTCGCTATGTTCCCTTAAATTGTCTATATAGTAAAGTTGTATTAGACTGCAATTTTACTTCTATTGATCATTGAAAAATGCCTGACGGGGACGTCTTACCTAAAAAGTGATCCGATTTATGAAGCACAATTAACCCTTATCCTGCTAACGTGGAGAATAAGGTGAGCTCCTAATAATGCCAGCAGATGGCAGATGGGATTTAACTCGGCGTTTAAAAGGTTAAAACCCATTCTTCCTTTAAAGAGTTAAGAGACGATCTTGACCCTTACACCTCAGTCTCAATTTTACCCACCTTTAACTCTTATCTTGCTAACGTGTAGAATATGGTGAGCTCCTATTAATGCCATCAAATGGCAGATGGGATTTAACTCGGCGTTTAAAGGGTTAAAATCCATTCTTCCTTTAAAGAGTTAAGAGACGATCTTGACCCTTACACCTCAGTCTCAATTCATTCCACATCACGGCAGTTGATACAGGAATCATAAAACAAGCGAAAGAACAGGAGATTCAAATTAGGGTTTTATCTCATTGGTTGCGGCACGGCGTTACGGTGCAGTTATGGAGAATTTCCCCAACCGTCACATGGTTCTTATACGACATGTTGAAGTATACAAGATCCGGTGACGTAATACCGTATCCATTCATCAAAAGGAACTCGTCCTCTGAGTGAGTAATACATAAAGAACACGCCTCCAGGTTCAGGCCAGGAGTTTGGCTTCAACGCACCAGCCAGTTGGGTCGGTGGCGCTGTGCGAGCGAGTCCAGGTGCTGGCGTGGTGAAGCAGGTATGTAGTAGCTAGTCTACAGAAAGTTACAAGCCGTCAAGGACGAGACAGAAGAAAGCAGTTTGTTCTGAAAATGGTCAATTTAACAGTTGCTTTCTTTTGTGATAAACGTGTTTCTTTTTTGTGACAAAAGATATTGTTTTCTGTTCGTTCTTTTTTTTCAGAATAATTTTGTATCTAATTACAGAAGTGGTCCGTTTGTGTGAAAATATTTATTTATATGGTATCTGCTTTTGTATCCAAGTTATAAAACCTTTATTTTTTTAAACAATTCAGTCATAAAAGCGACTTCTTCTTGTAGCAAACTCTTACAAATGTCTTCTGTCAGCGACAAAAACATCAGAAATGTGATTTCTTTTTATAACCAAATTTCTCTCTTAACAATTATTTTGTTTATAAAAACTTCCGCCCGGAAAACGGTTTCTCTTCGCTTATGAGAGACTTGATTCTTTTTTTTGTCGTGGAGTTACAATTAACTGTTCCCATCGTATTTCTGTGACAAACTGTAGTTACAGAAGAAAGACGTAGTCTAGAAAGCAAGAACAAACAGGAATGTAATTAAAGAGGAACTTGAAAACTAATCCTATTTTACTACTCATGTGACGGGAGAAGGAGGAGGTTTTGCAAATAAACTTGTCAATAATTCAGTGGTTTCCCAATAAAAACGAAAATATTGAAATATCTTAATATATTCTAGATATATAGTTAACATAAAATGGCTTTGAAATGGTTTTTCTTCGAGCCGATTCATTAAAAATTTCCTAAATACAGTATATTATTTGCGATTATGTTTCAGTAAATATTTTAAGAATTTGTGCTACCATTAACAGCAAAATATTCATATCTGAATTTGATTATACAGCTTCGACAAAGGCATTTCTCTGTGCATATCATAAGCCATTGGATTGCTTTAGATACACGTTCACCTTTATAAAATTAATCGTAACAAAACCTCGCAAAATATGATGGATTATGGGCTATAAATTAGCTTTTATTTGCTTTACGAAAGACAATCAGAAATCTCCATTCCCCGCCCCGGTTAAGGTTGCCTACCTTCTGAAGTTGAACACAATATTATGACTAAAGTTTTTAAAAAGCCATAACACTGGAACTAAAAAATTAAATCCTACTCGTGATTTTCGTGACGTTGCAATAAGCCTGAAGACGGAAAACATCACGCAAGTTGATGCACGACTGTTTTAGTGGCCGTATATTGTTGAAACGTCCTGCGCCAAGACAACCCAGGCGTGCTGCTACCCGACACAAAGATTCTCAAACGAAACTTTGTCGTCACAAAGCACTTGTACATACATTCAAGATTTGAGGCCGTACCGCGATTCGTAGCCAGACATGTCATATTATAGCTGCATTTCGGTGTTTTCTGGGACGTTCGGGCTCAAAGATTGAAGCGTTATTTAGATGCGTTTTGATTTTGAGAAATTTTACGATTTACCATTTATCGCCGCAGAAGGGTCCTGTAGAAATTTATTACACACTCGCCACTATACTATTATTATTATTATTATCATCATCATCATCATCATCATCATCATCGAATTTATCACTTCTCAGCTTTGGCTGGGAAATATTCACCTATCCTGGGATGCAGTAATCAACAGGATTAAACTCGGTGGTCTTATTTGTAGTTTAAAAAGTTTCTTACAATTGGACATGTGCCAAGAATTACAGATTTTTGCAGCTGTATATATGTATTGGAGTGCAGGTTAAGTGTTGTTAGACTTTGTGATAGTGACTTCGGAATTACTCCCATAGATGTTATTGCTATCGGGATCACTTGTGCTGCCTTTTGCTTCCACATAGCACATATTTCATTCGCCAGTTCTTGGTACTTGTTTGGTTTGTCGGTTATTGTTTGAGCGAGATTATGTGTATTTGGGACAGCTATGTCTATCAAAAGAGTGCTCTTTGTTTTCTTATTCACAAAAGTTATGTCAGGTCGATTAAAAGCTATTGTTCTGTCCGTAAGTACGCTGCGATTCCAGTACAGCTTGAAATTTTCATTCTCCAGTACATTGGCTGGTGTGTACTTACAATATGGACTTTTATCGTCAATCAATTCAGCTGCTTCTGCCAGTTTCTGATGGATAGTTTTGATTATTATTATTATTATTATTATTAATATAAACCATCCGCCACTAATTATAAATTCCACTGTCCTTGTAAATTCTGCCTCTCAAACCTTAGCTCTAATGTGATCTTTCCGTGAATGCATAGGTTAAGCAGCACTGTTCAGTTCCTGGTTGACAACGTCAAATAACAGCCATATCAAAGTTACTGAAATACATTCATATATCTTAGCAAGATGTGATGTAATTAGGGATAGCTCAGTCGGTATAGTGACTGGCTACGGACTGGACGGTCTGGGGATCGAATCCCAATGTGGGGCGAGATTTTCAGCGCCTGTCCAGACCGGCCCTGGGGCCCACCCACCGTGGCATTCCCGGGGGTAAAGCGGCCGGGGCGTGGCGTTGACTACCCACCCCATCTAGTGCCAAGGTTAAAGAAAGAGTGTAGCTATACCACTACTCCCTCACTGAGCCGTCATGACGTCTTCTAGGTTGAAATTTACATTTGACTGATTAAGACGTGTATTTTCCATTGTATGCATATTTTTCTGTCGTGCACTTTACGTAAAAGCCGCTAATTTACCGTATGCGAACTTTCCATATGACGTAGACGCGGTATTCGATTCATCGCTCTTATCACACTTTTGTAGCAGGGAGAGTTGCTTTTGTTTCCACCCACATTTAAAAAGGAGAACTCGACACGTGATGCTTTCTCAACACAATTCTGTTCCAAAACAAATCTTTGTCTCCCTGAATGTATAATTCTAATCCAAATATTGGCTTTTCTTCCATCATTCCGTTCTGTCTGCAAATGTCACTATACTTAGTGAACATGTAGCAACTTTTTGGAGTTTCTTGGGACTGCCTGTGTAAACCCGGTTTCAAATAATTTATATGTTAATTCCTACCGGGAAAGAAAGTGAACAATTGAAGGAGGTAGGCGTATATGGAAGCAAAACGCCAAAGTGTATACAAAAATCAATTGAGCTGTAAAATAATTGAATATTGTTGGATCTTAAGAGGGAACACGATTTGCTGGACGTGACATCTAAATGGGTTTTTGGGAACACTTTGATCACTCGATTAATAGTTGTTAATGTGTAATGAATTAATTGCCGAAAGCCGAAGACTAGTAATAATACTTACTTACTCCACGGATCATAGTCCTCCTTCAGGAGCTAATCGGTTCTCAGCGAGTCAAGAAATTCCCCGCATTTTAACAAACCCGAAGATTCATTACCGCCTTCACAAGTACCCGCCACCTGTCCTGTTCCTGAGCCAGACCAATCCAATCCATGCCCCCACACCCCCTTCCTGAAGATCCAGCTTAATATTATCCTCTCATCTAAGCCTGGGTCTTCCAAGTGGTCTCTTTCTCTCAGGTTTCTTCACAAAAAAATACCTGTATTTATCTCCCCTGTACCCCATACGTGCTACATGCCCCACCCATATCATTCTTCTTTATTTGATGACTCGAATAAAATTTGGTGAGGAGAATAGATCATAAGCTCCTCGTTGTGCAGTCTTCTACACTCCCCTGTTACCTCGTCCCTCTTAGGCCCAAATATTATCCTCAGGACCCTATTCTCAAACACCCTCAGCCTACGTTCCTCCCTCAATGTTAGCGACCAAGTCTCACACCCATACAAAACAAACAGGCAAAATTAGAGTTCTGTATATCTTAATCTTTAAATTTTTTGATCGCAAAATGCAAGACAAAAGATTCTTCACCGAATGATAGCAAGCATTCCCAATGATGATGATGATGGTGGTGGTGGTGGTGGTGGTGGTGGTGATGATGATTATGATAATAATCATAATAATAATAAGCACTGCACACACTATTCATAAATTGCTGGGGTAAATCGCTTTGTCTCTTGAGATCTGAACTTACCAGAAGACCGCCGCCTATTAACTGAATAATAGTAGAGAACAAATTTAAAATACTGTTGTTATTATTATTATTATTATTATTATTATTATTATTATTTATTATGTTCAGTCCTTAGAGTTCTTGAGGCTAACTACCGATTAATACAGGATTGTCACGGTGGTAGCTACAAACTATTGTTAAGTGATAAATTATTTCATGTTCTACCAGCTAAAATTTCTATGGGCAAAAGAAAATCTACTGGGTTTCATTTCTCTTGGAAGTAACAAATATTTTAACAGCAGTACTTCTTTCTCATCTCGACGTTTTGTTGGATAAACTGCTCTGAAATGACGTACTTATTTGTCATCACGATTATAAATAGATATATATTTGTTTTTAACCAATAAAATGTTCTTCAAACAATCTTATGTACCACATCGGTGTTGTTTAAAAACGAACTATTGTGTTCGTAATGGAGGTGCTAAGCACTAAGGAAGGGCCTCACACTTCCTAGCTACAACTTAAATACTTCAGCGATCCATGGTCTTTGATGCATATTAACGCGGCACCAGTGAGTACAATGCACACACCACAAATCTGAAAAAGGCGAACATGTTGATCGGCCCGCTGAAAAAATGGGACACCCTACAGCTTCCACAGTTTCCCTCTACTGAACCGCCGCACTAGGAAACAAACCATTTTCAGAAGGTGTTTTTTGTGGAGTTACAGAAGGCATTGTGTAATTAAAGTGTCGATTCTGTAGTCCTGATAAAGGTGCACTGTATTCTAATGCATATATTATGTACAAAAATTGTATGTATAACACATCATTATGTACGTGTGTAGGTATACGCGTCCACATTGAAAGACAGTGCACCCATCGTTGTTATGGTCTAGCTACTGGTCTTTTACATTTTAGAATTATTTAGCTACTTGTCTGTTTATACCGTTGCCTAATGCTCACACTAACAGAATCGGGTCCATATCAGACGAAGGTTGCAGAGGCAAACATATTTGTCTGTTTCTGGTGTTTATCGGACCGTGCATCATTGTGATAACTGAAGAATAAAAAACCAACTAGATGCCACTTGTTATTTTATTGTACCTCTTATAGGCTTAACATGTTTCGGGCATTACTGTGCCCATCATCAGGAGCTCGCGACTGTGATGTTGTTTACCAAATTGGTCGTTTCATTCTTGGTTTGCTGTATGTTGCAGGTTAGGTGCGGTTAGGTTGGAGTGGTGTCCGGGTTGCAGGCTAAAGCCCAACTGTGCTTGAGCCTGCAGCCCGGACACTAATCCAGCCTAACTGCACCTAACCTCCAACATACAGCAAACCAAGAACGAAACGACCAATGTGGTAAACAACATCATAGTCGCGAGCTCCTGATGATGGACACAGTAGTGCTTGGAACATGTTGAGCCTATAAGAAGTACAATAAAATAATAAGTAGCATCTAGTTGGTTTTTTATTCTTCAGTGAACATTTTTTCTATGTTGCATTCTTGTGTAAGTGTGTGCCAGTGATTGTGACAAACAGGCTTTACAACATTTCGGTCCGGCAGGATCGCTTCGACTCGGCAGTACTCCATTCTGTTACTGTACCTGCGGCCAAACAAAGAAACAGAAGTGGAACGTAGATCGCTTTTTGCGTCGGTAAACAAACAACTATCTCGACACAGTGACCAGGCGACTGGCTGGAGGAACGTGGAATATCTTGATGACGTTCTAGGCAAGTACACGGGTTTTTTTGTTCTCTAGGGCGTCCGGGCCGGCTCTGGGAACTACCCAGCCTCATTTCCAAAAAATACAGGGAAAATTTTCTGGAGGGTAATGCCGTCGGGGCCTGAAGCTCATTAGCTCATTCTTGCGTCTAGGTTAAGAGTGTCTGTAGTAATAATTTACTCTCAAATCTTGATGGTCGGGTGAGTAGTTAATTATATGGAAATGTTCGTCTCTACCACCAAAGAGGAAGTAAAAGAGGCAGGGCAGAAATCTGGAGTTGAAAGGATGTCGTGATACCATACTGCATTCCACAGTTAAATTTGAGAGACGCGGGTTTATAAATGGTTTGTTTTCCGATGCTTGAAAAAGAAGATGGGGAGACAGAGAGAGTGTGTGTTGCACTAGCATGTTAGGTTTGTGAATGGATGTTATCCAGGACCTACGCAATTCTCATTAACCTTTTGACGCCTAATGTCAACCATAGTGGTCGTACCGCACCGCTAACCTCTAAAAGTTGCATTTTATATATTTATTCAACAAATATAGGTACTGTATATTTTAAACATGGTATATACTCTCCGTCTTTTTCTCTTCAAAATGCAGTTTGTTTCGTAATTCTAACGTATTTGGTTCCTGTATTATTCACATTTTACATACAGGGTGTGCTAAAATTAAAAAAAAAATTCCGGCGCCAAAAGGTTAAAGTGAGTATTGACGAAAAGCGCGCGCACACACTCTTAGGTTTTGAGAGACTGCAGTCACTCTTAATAGAAGTAGTGACCTGCGAACTGACAGCTGAGGTTTATTTACTGGTAAATCGTATAAATTATTAAAAATATTGTCTCCTATAAATGATACATTCAACGATCAATTCTAACTCCTAACAAAACACCAAATTGCATCTACAAACAAGCAGTAATGACTGAAAGCACAAAACAAATAACTCCGTACATTCCAATTTCAAAATTTCATATTACAGATCTTTATGTCAGGTTGTACTTCCGGTTAGCATGCCGCAGGCAGTTTTAGCTGTTACAAATGTGGCCAAATAACACAATCTTGCATCAATTTTAGTCACGTGTTGCTATCATCAGGTTTGTTGAAAAGTCACGAAAACTTGTATAATGCCTCACAGAACACAGATACGTGTAGGCATAACTTTCCCTTTACATTATCTACATGCAAAACGAACACATCTCTTTCCTATTTCCTAAGGCGGACGTAATAGAAAACACCAAAAGTTATTATACGAATTTATTCCGTATTCTTACAGACAAGTAGGTTGCTGCGATTATTTTTTTTTCGGTATTCGAATCCTCATTTCCAAGCTTTCCTTTTAATTACAGGTGAAGAATTTATTTTTTTAATTCGAGTGTTTCACGTTTCGTTGTAACTGTAACTGTAAACAACCATATCCCGAAGGAAGAAATTGGACCTCACTTTACCCTAAATAAAGAAATGGAAATTTCAGTTATAGCCTACAGTCTATCTTCTTTTCATTAACCTTTTGACGCCTAATGTCAACTATAGTGGTCGTACCGCACCGCTAACCTCCAAAGTTGCATTTTATATATTTACTAAACAAATACAGGTACTGAATATTTTAAACACGGTATATAGTCTCCGATTTTTTCTCTTCACATTGCAGTTTGTTTCATAATTCTAACCTATTTGGTTCCTGTATTATTCACATTTTATATACAGGATGTGCTAAAATTAAAAAAATTATTCCGGCGCCAACCTTTATCCGACGAACGCACCCGATCCTTTTAAATCGGTATCTTACGAACGCACCAAATGGGTGCGCTGCGGCCATTTAAATGCCCCGCACAGTCATGTACAGGCTTAGTATTATAGCCCC
>Ga0131853_10019551_pt1 | contig 12324 bp, 9 predicted proteins | sample TergutLab28metaG_FD_92764 | JGI IMG/M metagenome (GOLD analysis project Ga0131853, IMG submission 92764) | Labiotermes labralis P1 segment gut microbial communities from Petit-Saut dam, French Guiana - Lab288 P1 (version 2) (version 2) | ecosystem: Host-associated > Arthropoda: Insects >...
AAATATTTGTGGAAATAAAAAAATTGGTTTTGGTTGACAGTATAAAAATTACCGATTTTTAAATGAGGTACCAAAAGCATATTAGTTTCTCCCCCCCCCCCCCCCCCCCATCCCAAAAGCATGAATATAATGTTAACTTCATTATTATTACCAGGTGTATGTTTCATGCAAAATTGTACCATTTTTGCTTGTGCAAGGGTTCCTGGTTCTCAATGCATCTGCTGCAGGGCATTAATTTATCATGCTTTTCCTGTGACAGATAGGTGTCTGACCTGCATACATTTGGCTGATAATTAGGGGAATATTTACCAAGTATTCTTAACACGCTGAAGTATTTTCCTGTGTAAGAAAAAGGAGTTAGGAAATTTTCACTCTTTTTCACTACATTTTGGTAGCTGCATTGTTCATCAGAACACCTTCCTAGTTTTTTTATGGCTGTGTGCCCTTCTTAAAAACAGCATGGTGTCTGTCAGACAGCAAAGATATTAAATATGTTTTTTGATTAAGAAATTTGTTTTTTATCTACTGTTGCCATGTATTGTAATGTGTAACCAGTGTGTGTCAAGAGCCTTTGGGAATTTGATGCCATATTAATGTTTAGGGCAGCAGACATCATGATATTAATTGCCACATGAATCCCAAGCCTGACTGAGACAAGTATTGTGCAATAGATGTAAAAATTACTTTTCTTTAGCTCAATTTCATGTATGAATTATACATTTGGTGCATAAACATGGCAATGGTGACACTGTTGGCTGCTCTTATGTTGTTTTACTGCAGTAGAAGCATCAAATTGATAGCCAAAATTCAAAACTTAGGTCCAGAAATTCCACAAACATTAGAAAAAGTGTATTTAACTTTGACTTTATGTATCTTTAGCATCAGTTGGGTGTATGAATCATTACAATTGGTGCATAAACATGGAAATGATAAAATCATTTGCTGATTTGATGTAGTTTTACTTCCAGTGGAAGCATCAGAGTAATAGGAAAAATTAAAAAGTTTGGTCCAGAAATTCCACAAGCATCAGAAAAAATGTTTTTAACTTCTCCAAGGTACGAAATGAGTCTGTGATAGTGATTGATGCATGTGTAGCCTTAAAAATGTCATTTTATTTGGAAAGATTATGCTGTTTGTGACTGAAGTGTTCCTTTTCAGATAAATTCCAAAAAGCTTAGTACAGAAGAAAGGTAATGAACAGAAGAGATTAAATATTCTATTTCTTTTAAACATGTTACATGGCTTACATTTGTCAGAGGTAGTATTATATTTTTGGGACTAATGATTGATCATTTTTCAGTAAGACAGGTTTTACTTTCTACTTATTCAGTACCTGAAGATAAATTGACAGTGGTATTTATTTTAACTTGCTGGTTGCCAGCACTCAAATGGTGCCAATTTCATGATATCTCTGGTTCAGTTTGAAAACTCTGGCCCCCAATTGTGTAAAGTCTGGGTAGCCTTGTGTCTCTTTCATAATGGAGTAGTTAGTTTTGTTACGTTGCATGTCAGGTAGGGTGCACAGTTGAAGCATTTGTTGTTCTGTTAAATATGAATATCCTCTTTTGTTGCAACAGCTTTTTGACTATGAGCGGCTTGTGCATATCCTATTGCACATTGTATCGGAGATGGAGCAAGGTGGATTTGTACAGAGAATTGGAATTCACCTCCTGAATGCTTTGGCCTGCCAGGTGGATGGAATGCAGAAGCAGCTCTTAGGGGATCTTGGAGCTATCAGTGTAAATTAATTACATTAAAATGTGTACTGATTGCAATATGATAAATGAAATCAGAACTTGGTAGTGAGTTGTTGTGCTTTTTCTACCATCAGCTTGGAATGACAAGTGTAAAGAGTACATTACCAAAATTAATGCACTTTTGAAAACATACAGTATACTTCTTAGATTTATTTTGCTTAAAAAATTCTTTTTCCAAGCTTTATGTTCAGTGAACTGAATTTTTTGCAGCAAATGTTGGCACTTATTGAGGATCGACTGTCAAGAAATGTTTTTGATGATGCATTAGAAGTTGCATGGTCAACAATGTGGAATGTAACAGATGAAACAGCAGTCAACTGCCAGAGATTCCTGGATGGCAGGGGAATGGAATTTTTTCTTGGGTGCTTAACTGTAAGTTCTTATTAGTGGGTCTTGTATATTTGAATAACATTGTAGCTGCCTACTTCTTAATGTACTTTGGGAAGTGGTCATTTGGCATGGGAACCAGGGGTGATTGCTGCACACTTTTACTGATAGCTAGTTATTCTGTTGCCTTAGTAGAATATGAGATGTTGTAGACATATTGCACACCCAACTGACAGCATCATTGTATAGTTTCAAGAGGTAATTGTCATGTGTTGAAGTAAATGTGCCATGCAAACATCCATGATTACCTATTACCAGGGCAGACATTTCACAGTGTATATCTACTTTAATGTCATTTGTATAGGCCTAATGAGCCAAGGTCACTGCCATGCAACAGTTCACAGCTTAAATCAGGTCAAGGATAGGTAACTTCTCTTCTGCTGTGAACTATTTAAAATACATTACAAACTGTGAATGTTGCATTGTGAGGCTGACAATCTCATTTGGAATTTGAAAGCTTAGACCAGCCTACCAATTGAGCTTTTCATGGCTTTCTTTGGTACACCACATAGATGTAGGTCTACCTCAGACGGTGAAAGTGCTCTCTTATCGCTACAGTTCGTGCCCTATCATCACTTCATATTTGTCACTGAGACTAGTGACATGGATTTACAGAATGTCGTTACAGGACCAATTAAAATGGCTTTTCATGTTACAAACGATGTACAGTAACAGGACTACTTGCTGACAAGCATGGTAGAATAATTGTGTGCCATTAAATATTCTGATGTTTTTAATATTTCTGTTTAGTGCACTTCTGTTGCTGCATAGGGTGACTAGTACAGAGCGTCTCATTAATATCTGCCCTCAGTGCAGCATCTGTCACAGCAGCTTTTTCACATGTGAAGCCTACATCTGCCAGCAGTTATAGTCCATCCTTCCCCTGCAGTTCAGCTTACCTTATTCCGTACAAGAGTACTGAAGTGCTGCCCTCCAGCTTCTGAGCTTGCGAAAATATTTATCTACACACAAAATGCGTGTATGGAAATCAGTGGCAGTACCATCAGAATGGGGCATAATTTTCTATGATATTTTTCCATAGATAACACTGAATTGCTTATCTGTACCTATGATGCGTGGTGGAAATGACGGGGATTTGTGCTTGTTAGGCAGGAAATCATTTAAACTGGGATATATATCAAAAGGGGAACTTATATGTTAGTCATGTAGGAACATTTTGTATTTCAGTATCTGCACTTCAGTCATAATTTCTTTGCTGAGTTTGTTACCTGTAAGGTTTATAGTCCTGTTCAGGGAGGAGAGTAAGCCACAGACTCATCTCTGTAATTGCCACGATGTTCTAGAATCTTGTTGTAACATGAAACCATTTCCAATGTGTGTGGAGCCATGTTATTTCTTCCCCAAATACAGCTATGTAATCTGTTACCAACAATATTTGTCTCAAGTTTCTCTTTCCCTTTATGATGGCTGTTGGTGGAATCACAAATGTTAATCTGCTGAATTCTGTATTTCTTTCTATAGGCATTTCCTCATAAGGAGGAGTTGCTTCGAAACATGATGGGATTGCTGGGAAATGTGGCTGAAGTGAAAGCACTGAGGCGCTGCTTGATGACGAGCCAGTTTGTATCAGTATTTGCAGATCTTTTGGATACCAGCAGTGAAGGAATTGAGGTACTGTATAGGGAGACTGAAATGGGAAAAACCCCAGCCACATTTGTGATACAGACAGAACACTATCTGAGATGGGGGGGTGAACACAGATGATATGGGTAGGGGTGTTGCCTTGCTGTGTAACCACCCACCCTCTAAATGTTATAGAGTGTTCTGCTGGGTCTCTTTTATCATGTCTCTAGCATGGCATTTGTCATAGGATAACCTGGCAGATGCTAGATTTCCATGTGATAAAGCTGTGTCTTCTGGGGGACATGATAAAAGAGACTCTCTGTTCAACGCACCAAGTGACAGGAGTTAGTTTAATTGGAATAATTATATAAGCAAATGTTGCTACATTATAACACTTATGAAATGAATTTGAACATGGTCCTTTATGGACTGCATTATTGTGCTGTCTGTATCCCCCACTATGCGACATATTTTGTTCAGTCTTTAGTCTTTATTTCCTGTGTATTGCTGGCCAGAGCTGTTCCAAAATCAGGAACTGTATAATATATTGGTAAGGAAAAGCATTTGACTGAATGTATGTGGACTTGAAAGTTTAAATCTTTGTGAGATTGAATTTTATGTGCAGCATTTCTCAACCAATCTGAGTGATACATTCCTAAAAAAAAATTACTGGTGCTAGGGGAACTTCGATTGCTATTGGCATTTACCAAGGCCTTAGTACATATATAATTTTAGTTATAGAACATTCCACTTTGGAGTCTTTGATGTGGATTGGTTGGTAATATTAAAAGTATTGTAGAATTAGGGTGTGAAGAGTTGGGTGGATTCAGACATCCATTATGGCTTTGCTCCAGCTGATGCCAATCTCCTAATCTGGAAGCTGTCAATTCCTTGTCTGTGTACAGAAATTAGGGGTTCTAGGCAGAATTTATAAATCTTACTTGAATTTTTGGATTATGTACATTTGGATTTATGTGGTTTAAAAGAGGAGCCATTGGCAGTTCCGTGTGAACATATATGACCCTTCAGGTTCAGTAAATTCAGGACATTTTTGAAGGGTTGAACAGCTTTCAGCATCTGAAGGACTCTGGCACATGGAGTTATGGAATGCCACATGTGGGTTCTATACACAGTGTTATGACTTTGTTGAACTAGATTAGTTACAATGCAGCGGGAGTTCTGTCCCACATGGCATCTGATGGTCCTGCGGCTTGGACGCTGAAATTTCCAAGGCGTGAAGATGTGTTGCGGAGGATGGTGGCTGCTATAGATCGCTGGGACCTTCAGACACAGAGAAACATCAACTACAGGTAACTTGGTGAGAGTATTTGTCCAAATAATAATGTGGAAAAAAGTGTTCCATTCATAATACTCTGTTCCATTCTTTCTGTAGGTCATTTGAACCAATCTTGTACCTGACAAAGGTTTATCACACACCGGAATGTCAACATTGGGCTGTTTGGGCCCTAGCAAATCTTACAAAAGTTTATCGTAAGTACTGAAAAAATTACATTTATTATGCCTCTCCCTTCCTCTGCCTCCTCCTCCACCTCTTCCTGTCATTCTTGGGCCAATTTTTTGGTCATGGCTTCCCTCTTGCTGGAATTTTGAGACTGTTGAGTTTTATAAGATGAGGATGTCAGCCACAAGCCCAACCTGAACCTGGAGGGCCAGAGCATGTTTCTTCTTTTGCTAAGTCTTAGAAGAATATTGTTAAGAATTAATTGAATGTAGATGTAGGAATTTGTTTCTCAGAAAAACTCAGGTGCTATGATCCTTTGTACCCTCAGCACATACCAGACTCAAGCAAAGGAACGTAATGAACTGCACAGGGATTTTCTTGATGCTGGTACTGTTATTCTGGCCATTTATATTCCAATTTAAGTACACCACACCACATCCAACAAAAACACAGTTTCAAATCAAGAAATCTAATGGCTACCAATTCTTGAAACCACCTGCAATCCCGATTTCTTGCATCCCAGTCTAGAGGAAGAGTTGTGTGGATCTAATTTTGTAGAGTATTGCGAAAGTTTTGTTGCTGTGTGGGCTGAGGATTTTGACACACCACTGGCACATAAATTTTCTGGGGGTTGTTTCTATATCCATGCTAGTATCTTCCACATCCTTTTCAGTTAACATGACATTTTTGTATTTTCTTTTGTCCAACATTGAACCTGTTGTTCGTAATTCTTCCAGTGTTCTGCATATTTGTTCTTTCACATTGGCATTCTTGGAGGTGAGAATTTTTCTACAAAACTTGTGGCAACACTTTTTCCCATGTAACAGACACAGACACTTGTGAAGGAACAGTCTTCATTCAAAAGAACGCATTTTGCATGTGCACTGTCCACTTGCAACCTCTTACGCATAACACATGATTGATCTTCCGTCTGATGTTTCACCTCTGATATAACAAAGGAAGTCTTGGCACTTTCACTGTAGCAAAGCAAGTGCATATTTTCCTGTGCTGTGGGAGATGATCAGAGGTACTCTGTGCTTGCCAATACCGTAAGCCTAAGTTTCTTTAGACAAGAGCAGACATATGTATACTTGCTGGTACCATAAGCCTCATTTACAAAGGTTGAAATTGGATCTTTAAAGTACAGTCTAACAATAATGAAAGCACTTATGTGTTGCAGCTGATAGATACTGCTCTTTGGTGGAGTCAGAAGGGGGCATACATATTCTGGAGGAGATTATACATCATGAGAAACCGTATGCACGTGTCAAAGAGCTTGCGGCCTTGGTTATAATACACTGCAAGGAGTACAGGGAGAGAATTTTGGATTCGGGTGTCCCTTGCAATGGCTGAATACATTGTTATGTTCTAGAGTAGTGGTTCTGATTGATATTTATACAGCGTAATAACAGGACTGTGCTTGTGGAATCACTTGCGATATTGTGTAAAACTGTACATTTCGGTTGTAATGACATACATACAACTAATTCAAGTGTAAATCCAAGTAATTTTTTATTTTTACTCTAACTTCATTGTTGTTGTATAAATATAATATAATATAAAGCCCAAAGGTTTGGCATGTTGGATACGTGTATTTATTAATGTATAACTTGTAAACAGCGTAAATAATTTGAGTTTATTGTCAGCATACATTAAGAAATTTCACCATAACAGTTAATGTTCATAACTGTAACTTAATTTCAAGATGTGAATTTTTAAAATTGTACAGGTACATACTATAAAATGCATACATTTTCTATTAAATATGAAGTGTTATATCTATATTTGAATTTCATGTGAATAGTGCAGTTCTTTCTTCAGTACAGGTCATTCTACTAATTCAAATGAATTACAACGTACTGTAATTGTGAGAATTAAAATTACTATCAAAGCAATATGGCACAATGTTTATTTTGAACTTTCAGTGCATTTGAGATAAAAGTCACTGATTTTGAACAGATTATCATTGTTACATGTAAAAAATTGAAAATTAATGAAGTAAAATGTTGATCAAGTGCACATACAGTGCAATATCATTACCAAAAACTGCAACAGGCCTTCAGAATTTGCTCAGCAGTAGTGTTAAATATTCACTCTTACACACTGTGTCTGCTGATGAAGTTGAATGCAACTGTCAATTCCCACCTTCAGGCAGGACCTTCATGACTTGCTGCCGAGTACTGAAAGATTTTCCTGATATAAGTCAAGTATCTTTCCATAAGAACATTAAAATCAACCTACTTATATTGTAACAGGTGCTTTTTCACACTTAAACAGGTTGAACGTCACTTCAGGTTCTTTCTTCTGAACTTCAAAGATCTCTTGTTTTATGTTTTTCTTTAAGTCTTCTGTATGGGAATTCATTTTGTAAATTTTGTCTTTCAGATTACCCTATAAATAAAAGTTACAGGGGACAGGATCAGATAAATGTGCTGGCCATAAATGACTAATATTTACCTGAATGCAAATGAGGTTTTTCCCTTAAATTTGGCTCTTAAATATGTGAGGTTGTCTTAAATTCACATATGAAGTACTGAACTTGACCACAACAAACTGGATTGCTCTGAAGTGGACCGTGCAGAGCCAAACCAAGGCCTGCATTGCCAAATCATGTGCAGTCTGCGCTCTTCTGAGAAGATATTACACAGCATAGAGGGGTAATTCCATACCAAATTTCAAGACATACTAAAGTTCCCAGCTTCAAAGGTCAAGAAATCCAAAAGACAGAACAGAGCATGACAGAAGTTAACTAACACCATCTTCTTTTTTGGGACTTTGTCATCTGTTCCCATTTTCAGGAAAAGAAGCACCTAAGCTGATAGACCCTTTAGATGAAGGTATTCTCAATCACTGAGCACCAAAGAAACAGTAACTTGTTAAGATATGTACCTGAAAACAGATCTAGACCAAGGGTAGTAACAAGACAATAGCTACTGAAAAATTAACTACAAGACTTTAAAGTAAAACATGGACCAATCCACAAATAAAAAACCATATAAAAACCATGAAGTCAAACTGATCAGACCACAGACATAATACAAAAATTGAGAACATATGTATTTACATTCATACACCACTTACACCATATGTAGAGAAAAAAGTGAATCTTCATAGGTTAAAGTAAGTTTATAAACCAAGATATTTAAATGTAGTACTTAATCAATGTGGATTATAATGGCATGGCAGATATCTCACCAGTAGTGTTTTCAGAAGTGCTGCATATCCATTGCAGTGGATGAGATTGATGTTATGTTGTGGAATGGTAGTGAAGAAGGTGGGAATTCCAGGGATTTGTGTCAGGAAGAAGAAGGAACTGAGTATGAAGATGGAGACAGTAACACTGATTGGTAAAGGTTGATATAATCTGACATGCTTTGTTTAGTACGTGTATGAAACTGCTAGTAAAATATCTTTTCTTAGCAGACTTTTATTTTTGGGGGCTTATGTTAGATTTGGATAAACACATTTTCCTTTGGCAGACTTTTTTTTTTTTGGGGGGGGGGGTCATCTTAGAGTTGTTTTGCTTTTGGGTAAATATGGCATTATTTTTTTTTTAGCAAACATCCTTTCAGCTCATCAGAAGACTGCACTGTAGGAAATTTCTGAGTCCTTCTGAAGTAATGCACATTCATATTTGATTTGTGAGCTGTGCAAAGAATTGTTAGTCTCACATACTTTTCAGAATTATTAAATGTTTCTGTGAACAATATGGGCCCAGTATTGTATTGCACAATCAGTGTGTAGCAGGGGTCAACTTGTTATGTCATGAACAGGAGCAATGGGGATTAAATGTAGATAAACAGAGGTTCAGTACTAATTATTTTAGTATGACGTGTGCAACAGTGTTTTGTCAGAGAAATTAGTTACATGAGGGTAGATCAGCTGTAAACTAACTGCAAAAACCAGTTGCAGCACTTATCCTGCTATCTTGGTCATGTGGTCACAAAGGCAAAGATATGAATGATGATTTCACAAGTCTGTAGTGTGTGTTGTAACGTGACATGTATTTCACTTAGCTCTCCTTCAGTAAGCAGATAGCTGTTCTAGTGGGGTTCTCATCTAGAAGCATCACAGTAGGCCTGAGACACTATGTAAAACCATACTGTCACACAACAATAACCAATGCCTAATGCAGTATTAGACACAGTTGCACTGTTGTGTGAATAATTTTAGTTGCAGTTGCTGTTTACACACACACATAACAAAAACCACCGCTGAAGAGGATATCAGATACAGCTGCACTGCTGTACGAATTTCAGCAGCAGTTGCATTGATGCCTGGTGCTGAATTATGTTATTACAGGGATGCAGGAAATGACAGTTATGTTCAACTTCATCAGTGGGTGCACTGTAAATACTAGTTTTCCAATGAATGTTAAAAGAGTTATTTTTACTTACTGTGGTCTAAAAAAAGGTCTCTGGAAATAGCTAATCCCATAACTGAAACCTAACCTGAACACTATGAACCCCATATTCAGTACTGAAGTATACTTTTAGCAGTAGATAAAACCACAAACATTGTTGCATATTACATAATATACATATTTCTGTTTAAAAAAAACCAATAAATACCACATTGGGATTTACAAAATGCTTCTTTAATGTGACACACCTTTAGTTTTGTATAAGGCTCTGTCAGAGAGAGGCATAAGACACTACTCAGTAAGCTTTATTTGGGAAACAGATGATCAAGTTTCGTAGGAATGTGCATTGTGGTCTTAATGAATGTTGTAACATATAGACTTAATGGTACAGCAGTGACTTTAAATTGATGTGCCAGAATGAATGGGGTCATACAGCAAGAAACAATTAATTTAAAGATTTAATTAGTGTCCAGTACCAATTTACAAGAAAACAGTATAAGTCAGCTTAATTATTTGCTGCCCTCACTGCTGGTGCATGGTCTAGTAATTCCACTTGCACTTACAGTACCAATAACATTAATGCGTCTGGAATTTCCCACCCTGTTCTCATTAAACATTAGTAAATACTATACTGTATTACTGTTCCTATTACATATATCAACTGTGTAATTTTTTACATTAACTCTTTAACATTTTTGGTATTATCTTGCTAAATTTCTTGCATGATGCAAGCTGTAGCAAGGCCCAAGAATTGAAAATTTTAGGGATGGTAGTTCACATGATGATCATTTACTGTCTGTGAAGAAACAGTAGTACAGACTATTCCATCACATTTCATTGAGATGGAAGCTTGTGATATGACATATAGTCTTCATTTTTTCCCATTTTCAGAACAGTTTCTACAGTGCCATCATGCTGAGGAAGTGAACAACACTTGTTAAGTTGCTGGTAGTAACTGTAGACAACCAACCACAAGTAGGCCGAGACAGCTGAAAATAGAAAAATTATTACACTTGTCTGTGATTAAATATGAACACATGCTGATGAGGCAACAGATGCAGAAGTCCTGGTGGCTGGCTATTCGAAAGTTTTGTGACAATGACTGCACACACAAGCACATACAAACATGCATGTGTGCATCTGTTAATGATATATATGTGGTAATGAATGTTAACTTATTAACAAGCATCTTTCAATTGTAGAAAAAGCATGAAGTTTGTATAAAAAGCCTCATTTGAAGCTAAACTTTAGGCTAATCCACCAGTGCAGAGGTAAGTGGCTTCACCAGCACTTCACTGAAGTGATAAAAGTAGAAGTAATGGCAGAACCCATGTAGCTTGCCTACCCTCAGTTAAGTGACTGAGTTGGGGCACTAACACAGGTATCTTCCTTCCAACTAAGCAAGAGAATTATTTTATGTGGTGCAACAGCCCAGCTTGGGTCTAAACTGTCTCACTGTTGAGGTTTATAGATCACACGCAATTAGACACACACACACACACACCAGGTATGTGATCAGCTCGTCACAGAGGCCGCTACCTACACAACACACATCAAACATGAGATGAATATACATGCCCTCAGCAGGATTTGAACCTACAATCCCAATTTCGAATGGTCATAGACCTACGCCTTAAATTGCACGACCATAGGGATCGGTGAACAAAAGAATTACTCTGAGATAAAGATTGTAAGACATGGTTAGTTGAACTTCTAATTATGAAACCAAACAAAAGATAATTCTGTAACTGAGGAAAACAAGAAGTAATTTGTTTATGATGGAATAGCATGTAGTTATAATCACTAATGTAAATCTTTCTCCCAAAACAGGATGAAAATTTCATAACATTCTCTGTCCTCCTAAGTGGTTTCAGAACATTATTCAGTGCTGAGTAGACTGTACAGTGGTGATAATACTCATCTGAGCATAACATTTTGTAGTGTAACTGTGGAAGGTGAACTAAATGAGAGTCACAGGCAACAGTTTGGACGAAACATGTAAGATGGGGCCAAGGAGTGTATACAGCTTTGTAGGAGGTTCCACTGGTTTGAAAAGAAATGAGGCTACCAGTATTCACAAGGGTTTAAGACTGCCAGACAGTTACATGTTTTAGTTTGAGACTTTTGGTGGAAACAACCGACAACTAATTAGCAAGTGCATTATATTTATATTTTATCTTCTATAATTTAATTATATTCTTACCAACTATCAGTCCACCAATAACAAGAGTGATGGCACCAATTCCTGGGCTATATAAGAAAGCATATGCTCCAAAACCAATTACAACAAGAGAACTAGTGATGATGCTTATTGCACTCAGTATCAGGTATGGCACCATAAAGGAAGGCTTTTTCTGTGAACATACAGCAATTCAATGTCAGAATGTGGTACAGTATCCATTTAAGGGGATTTAAATATTACAGTAGCACAAGACACTCTTGTTGTGGTACAGTTCTGAAATTTGACATGTGAGACTGTTTGCCACCAATGATCTGACTCTGCAACACTTGTCACATATTTTAGAATTGTCTTCGTTAAATAACTAGTAGTAGTAGTAGTAGTAGTACTTACTTACTTACTCCATGGTGCAGAGTCCTTCTTGAGAAGCCAACTGGTTTGCAGCTAGTCAAGAAATTCCCCGCATTTCATGGAACCCGAAGGTTCATTACTGCACTCACAAGCGTCCGCCACCTATCCCTATCCTGGGCCAACCCAATCCAGTCCACATACCCACATCCCACCTCCTGGAGATCCATCCTAATATTATCCA
>Ga0131853_10019553_pt1 | contig 12323 bp, 15 predicted proteins | sample TergutLab28metaG_FD_92764 | JGI IMG/M metagenome (GOLD analysis project Ga0131853, IMG submission 92764) | Labiotermes labralis P1 segment gut microbial communities from Petit-Saut dam, French Guiana - Lab288 P1 (version 2) (version 2) | ecosystem: Host-associated > Arthropoda: Insects >...
AAGGATAAGCCCTTCAGAAAGCGCCCTTGCGGCACCGCCTACAAAGCCTGTGCGGAAATTACGGGTAACGATGTCCGTTAAATCCCCGGAGGCCATCATCAAATTAAAGGATTCCGTTGCCTGACCGGCAGGCGGGTGATGGAAGTCTATGTTGATATTGGTCAAATCCATCACATACTGATACGCTCTGATTTGAGAATAAGATGTCATGGTAACGGCGGACTTTGCATCCAATTCGTAAAACCAGGTAATGGTTATCGGATCATCCACGATGGGAAACCACGCCCCATCAATATAACGGCGCTCACCTTCTGCCTGAGCCGCCGGCTGGGCAGCTTGACCCGGCGCTGCCGGAGCGGCTCCTCCGCCTGTGCCTCCCCCTGCAGCCGGGGCGCAACCTACTACCATAATCGCAGCTAAGATAACCGAAAACACGCCAAACATTTTACATTTACGCATACTGGTCTAAACCTCCTAACATGATTGAAAAACACTACATTGTTATCGGGCATTTTATCAGCCGCTGTTGTCCAACGTAAATATTTCATTCTCCATATAGTTGCAATTAATTAATCTTTGCCATTGTACGTGCCATATTTTAGCGGCTTTGTTTTTTATAGGTGCGTTTATTTATTTTTATATGGATTTTGGATTTTCCTTGTAATCAGCGGTTTTACTGAAGTAATGAAAAAAGTGTATGACCTGAAAAATTGAAAATGTAACATAGGATAAATATGCCACATATCTCATTCAGCATCTCACTCAATTGATATCGTCCACCACTTGACCAGTTGAACGGCAACTTTATGTCCAATAAAAAAGTCTGACAAACCGAGTACTCCATTTGTCAGACTTTCTTTACCAATTTCACGCATTAACCACTCACCCGCGCTCATTTGTATTCAAATAAGCTTAAAGCGAGCTTTTAATATAAACCTTGTTAATCTCCCACAACTCATCCAAAATCTTTTCCGCAGCCTCCGTACTGTTTATGACCGGATCGCATAAAAGCGCTTGCATCGCCATTTGCTTATCCCCATAAACAGCGGCTTCGACCGCCATTTGCTGAACCCCTACTTGAAGGCTCATAAGCGCCGCCGCTCCTTTGGGCACATCCCCCACATGCACCTTATGAATCCCCATACCGTCTACCACGATGGGAACCTCCACCGCCAGATCCACCGGAAGATTGGCAATAGCACCACAGTTGTGAACAATCGCCGCCGGGATATTAACCCTTACACCTGTGTGCAACGCAGCAATTACCTCTATAGCTTGTTCTCCTGATTTATGCAACCATTCTTTAATATCCTTTTTACCGGACACCATATCGGCTATATCCTGCCGCATTGTCACCCGTTCACGCTCATCTCCGTCAAAATCGTACCCATGCATCCCGCCTTCGTAACCATACATGAGATACTCCCCTAAATGATCGTCGGAACAGGTGGGCCAAAACCCATAGGCTTTAAACAGTTTCCTTGTCAAAGGTTGAAAATCCGGATCAAAAGATTTTTCTTTTTCTTTAAGCTCCGGATACATATCCGCATTATCCGCTTTGCGCCGGATATCGGTTATCCATTGAAAATGATTGAGACCGGCGGCTGTAACCTCTATCGCCTCAGATTCCACTCCCAGAATTTTGGCCACATCATCCTGACCCATAAAAATACCGTGGCACAGCCCGATACACTTAATTTTTGTGTATTTACTTACCGCCAGTATTATCCTGCTTTCCGGATTGGAAAAGTTGAGAAACCAGGCATCCGGGCATAGGCGCTCCATATCCTTGCAAATATCCAAAATTAACGGAATCGTCCGCATAGAAAAGAATAAAGCGCCGGGGCCGCCGTTTTCGCCCAAACAATGCTTAATACCATGTTTAAGCGGCACCTGGAAATCATGCTTCCACAAATCACAGCGCTCAATAGCCAGGCTGTTTACCACATAATCGGCACCGGGCAGCGCCTCCAACCGGTCGGTTGTTTTGCTGATTTTAAAACCCAACCCGGATGCTTCATTCATTTTTAGGGCGAGGTCATACATCCTGTCCAAGTTCTCCGGATCAATGTCCACCAGCCGTAAAGAAGCCCCCGCAAGTTCCGGAGTGGTAAAAATGTCTTGAAACGTGGGGATCCCAAAAGACATGCTACCCGCACCGATAAAGACAATGTTTGCTTTTTTCATTTCTCAGCCTCCATTATTTTATATTTGACTGCCATAAATCACTCCATCAAAATAACTCATCGATTCATTATATCGCATTTTAAAAAAATATCATGTACAATACATGCAAAACCAGTATTTAATATGCTTCTTAAAAGGAGAGACCTCACATGCATCCTTTATATTTATCGGCTTATCAAAAGCTGTCAAAGGCAAACACCCCATTTTCACATAAAGTGGCTGTCGGTTTTGATGGCTTTATTGACACCATATCAAAACCAATACTTTCTGTTTCAGGCGGAGAAAAAAAGTATTTTCCGAGCATCACTTCTTTTGGGGAACATATTTTGAGTAAGGCTTCACTAAGCTGCTGTATTGAGATGGATACGATAACCAAAAAAATTGGCGGCAACATGCCTATCTACGCCTCTGCGCTTTCTTCCTTTGGTGTAAACTGCGACTGTATAGGAGCCCTCGGATATCCCAAAACCCATGAGCTTTTCCTGAACCTGGGAAAAAATATTAAAATCACTTCCATTGCCGAAGCCGGCGAATGTAATGCTTTAGAGTTTGATGACGGAAAAGTAATGCTTGCTGATAATAAGGAAGTAAACCATCTTGATTTCCGGCTGCTTCGTGAAAGAGTAGGCAAAGACAAGCTGATTCAATGGATAGAAGAAAATGATGCCTTTGCCCTGTTTAGCTGGAGCGAACTTCCCGGTATGACCTCTGTTTGGAGGGGTTTTTTAGATGAGATCCTCCCCGGCGTCCACTTCCAAAAAGAAAAATACATGATTATCGATATCTCAGACTGTTCCAAGCGCCCTCCCAATGAGATACGGGAAATGGGCGAAATGATGAAGGAGTTTGGACAATATTTCAAGGTAGTATTTAGCCTTAACTTAAACGAAAATCTCCTTGTCAGTAGCGCCTTTGGGGGAAATTTTGCAGGAGATCCCAAAAATCCCGAGGCATCCGGTCAATTTGTGTACGAAGCGCTTAACCCCCACGCCTTGGTCATTCACTTATTGGACGGGGTACTTTTATACGAAGCGGATGGACATACATTTTTGCCCACCAAAAGAATTGTCTCTCCTAAGATTTCAACGGGAGGCGGAGATAATTTTAACGCGGGACTAAGTTTGGCTTTACTCATGGACATGGAATATAAAGAAGCAATCGCCGTGGCCAACGCCACCGGCAGCTTTTACGTGGCCAATGGAAAAAGCGCAACATTTCAGGAGCTTCTCAGCTATGTATCCGATATGGCAATGGGATCAATATAAAATCACTTCGCTATGTTGCTCCGATAAGCCCCGGGAGTAACCCCATACATCTTCTTAAAGTTAGTAATAAAAATACTGCTGTTAGAATATCCGACCCGGGCAGCTATATCCCCAACCTGTAATGTCTCTTTTTCCAGCAATCTGCACGCGTTTTCTAACCGTAAACTGCTGATATAATTCACAAAATTTTCCCCCGTATTCTTCTTAAAAAGGCCGGACAGGTAGGATGGGTTCAAATTAAAACGTTCGGCCACTAAACTGAGAGAAAGATCCGGATTGTGATAATTTTCGTTGATGTAAGCCCTAATATTTTCTGCCAGGGGAATTTTAAGATCGGCGATACGCCCGGCAATCTCTGTCGCCGTTTTATAGTAAAGTGATATGACCAGGTCTCCCATGATATTAATATTTTTACTGCGGCTAATCGCTTCATAAGGGTTAAATCCGTCTGATTCGCCGTATAGAGCCAACACATCAATCCCAAGACTGGAAGCCGTTTTGTGCAGCAGCATCGTAAGATCGATAAAAGCATATTTTACATATTCGGAAGGTGCCGCAAGTTCCCCCGATATGTCCTCCGTCGCACGGGCCAGCGCCTCCATCACATTGTCCACATTTCCCGCTTTCAGATTAACCGCCAGATAATTTTGGACACTGTCCGAAAAAACAAAATTTTTCTGACCAAAAACAATTTCGTCATAAAAAGCAAACTTACCCGGTGCGTTAAATAATTGATGGGTCATGGCATGAGCGGCCTTGTCATACAGATCGGGAATATCATCAAAGTCCCTGGAAGCACCGCCCACAGTAATCGTCACTGTGGTTTCGTAGGTTTCTTGTATATGATATGTAAGGGCTTTCATCCCCTTTCGGACCTCACTTTTGCTGTTTTCGATATTATAATTCAAGTTGAGCAGGCAGCCCACCAGCCCCGTATCCAAATCGCATATATACACCGCGCCACTGTCCGAATAATAATCATAAATCAAATCCCGCAGCTGGATATTAATAAAATTATATTCCAGCAATGTCTTAGAACCGTCTCCATGATATTCAAACAAAATAACACTATACCAGTCACAGGGAAATTCTATCCCCAAAGCTTCCAACTCTTTATCCGCCGAGCCCCGGGACACCAGGCTTCCTTTTTTGAGTATATCCGAGACCAAAGCAGTCTGCAGCACGGGGATATAGCGGGTAAACTCATTTTTGATATTGGTATATTCATGGATGGACATATCCACCGCATTACGTATATATTCCAGCTCGTTATAATCTGCGCTGCCTTCGGGCAGTACATTTCTTAGGGCAATAAATTCGGTCAGCTTGGTAATCGGGTCAGCGTTGTGGCGGGCGATTAAAAAACACATAGCCCCGCCAAGTAAAACCATTCCACCAAAAAGCATGACAATCAGCTGATTAATACCCCTTGAGAAAAAAGGTTCCACAGGCAAAATAAAAACATACTTCAAGTTTTGGCTTGGAGAAAATAAATGGTGTTGTATATACTGCCGATTTAAAATCGTTATGGGTCTGGGTGAAAGTTCGTCAAAATTTACAGCATAAGCAGCATGTTCCAGCAAATAATCGGAGCCTAGCCGCATAATTAAATTATCATTTCGGTCAGAAATATACATAACCCCATGCTGTAAATCAATCACTTCCCCAATATGCTCCATAAAAATGTCGCTGTGAAAATTGACAAGTACATGAGCGGAGGGAGTGCGAGCGGCCCCAAGCATAATCGGCCGGACGATGGTATATATATACCTGCCGTTGGAATCTACAGGCCCTGAATATTTTACAAAACCTACATCTTCAAAAAGATTGTACCAAGCCCCCTCATCCCAATACATATGATCAGACAAAGCCCGAAATTCTTCCAAAGAATGAAAAACAGACGCCCCGGTGATAAACATGTCGAAATCTTCAAACACGATGATGATTGAGTCTACATGATTATAGGCATTGGTAAAACCTCTGAGCGCCGTCACAATTTCAAAAGACGTATACCGAGTATACCGATCCGGGGTACCGTCTGTAAGCATCAAGGCCCGTAAAGAAGGCTTGAGCCGTATATTATTGATAATACCGTGGATATTGTGCATCTTCTCATCAACAGAAAATTGTATCTGAGAAAGAAACACCCTTATGTAAGTCTCGGACTGTAAAGCGGCTTCCCGTTGATAATTGTAAAAGGCAAACAAATTGATGACCAAGGCAAATAAAAGGATCGCAGAATAAGAAATGACAAATTTGTAGAATATCTTCTTTTTCATCTTCACAAAAGCCACCATCTTTCTTAGAGGGTGTTTATAGGAAATTCATGGGAACCTATTTCGGACGATTTTCCGCCACTCTTCGTTAATACCTCCCCCTAAATTTCCTACAAACACCCTCAGAACATATTTCTAACAAGTGCCCCATCTAAGGCTACTCGCATTATTCATCGTATCCTCCAACACGAAAAGCGGTATCGTACATCGCCACAATATTCTCTACAGGCACAGTACCCTGCACATTATGTACAGGCGCAAACACATATCCGCCTCCCGGTTTAAAAACCCCTACCAGCTCCGCCACATTATCCGCCACTTCTTGAGGGGTTCCCGTACTCAGCACATGCTGGGTATTACAACCGCCGCCCCAAAATACAATCTGCTTGCCGTATTTTTCTTTCAGCAGTGTCGGCTCCATCCCTTTGGCGCTGATCTGAACCGGGTTGATAATATCTATGCCGCATTCGATAAGTATAGGCAACATCGGCTCAATTGCCCCACAGGAGTGCAGAAAAATTTTTAAGTCGGAATTGCGATGAACAAAATCGCAAAATTGCTTAAGCCATGGCGCACATAATTCTTCAAATAAAGCCGGTCTGCAAAAAGGTGCATTTTGCTCACCCAAATCCCCGGACATAGTTATCGCCTGCACATATCCACCCATATGTTTAATTAATTTACCCACACGTTCAAGTTGCACCTCAAGCATACGGTCATTGGATTCCTTTATTTCATCAGGATCGGTCAGCATAGAGCAAAAGTACTCTATGTCTTGTGAAAAAAACGGATAAAAGCCTTTATAGGCTGTAAAGTAATCCGTTTCCTTGTAAATGCGTTCCGCCTCCCGGACATAGCCTGCAAAAACTGCATCCTCCCACGGATCCTCAAAACCGATCCCATCCCCGTCAAAAAAGTAACCGCCTTCCGGCATACGCATTAGCTTTCCATCCCGCTCCACCCTCCAAGCCCCTCCGGCTTCCGGCGTGGGAGAAAACTCCCCGGTCATACGAAAGCGGTATCCTCGGCGTGGCTCCCATATCCGCGTGGAGGCAAATGACGGCCGAAGCACAATACAATCGCTGTGAAAACGGCGACGGATGTCTTCCTCTACCCTGGCCAGCATCAAGCTGTGTTCATGGACGGGAACTTCATCGGCTTTAAAGCCCAAGTAATCTTTTAGGTCCTTATACGCAAAAGCCGAAATACCTGTGGCGCTGTACATACCCACATCAATCGGCACCCGATCCGGGATTTCATGATTTACCGTCGCCAATACCCTTTGGCGTGATGTCATTGTTTTTGTTTTTTGAGCCATCCCTTGATCTTCCCTTCTTTTTCATGTATATGTATGTATATATTAGGTTTGCGAAAATAAGTCGACGAAAACCAATCATGATGGAAGAACGCTTTATGCAAACCAGTATATCCGCAAACTGGTTTAGCTGCAATTTATTTGATAAAATTATACAAACAGCCCTGTAATGCAAAGAATTTTGTAGAGCTGAGATGGCAAGGGATCAGAAGGAGGGTATTTTATGCAGGCAGTTCGTATTGCGGTCACTACCGACATTGACCAGCAAACGGATATTGAGGCGATGGATAGGGAGCTGCACGCATTTTTACAAAAAAATGGATTTGAACAAGGTGAGAGCCGCCCAAGAATGGGAAATGTTATTACTCCTCCCGAAGCGCAGGAAGTGCTGGGGTATAGTCAGATGGATTATTATATGCCGATAAAGGTCAGAAGTTAATTATATTGCGAGGCGAGTGGAGCTTGAGTTTTGAACTGAAAATTAACGATTTATATTGGATAAAGGGAGTTGCCGATGACCCTGCTGACCTGTGTCTGCATGGGAAAGTGTTTGTAAAAATCGGTGATAAAGTCATTGACGATGGAATCGAAAAAGATTGGGCTGTAAGCGCAGGCGCATATTATATGCTCAAATCGGTATATAGCGACCATTTGACCGGTAGTTCAGAGGTTTTACATCCTTGTTGTGGACACTTTATGTTTATAGACGAAAAAACGGACGCACTTGTTATAATGGACTGCCCTCTCGGGCTTGACTGGTCTGTTAAGCATGAAGGTTGCATTGTAAAACTTATCGTAGATGAACACACACAGATTGTTATACCTCTTGCTGAATATAAAGAAACTGTATTTGAATTTGCCGATGCTATCAAGTCGTTTTATAATGCGTGTTCTCCGAAAGTCCCTACAGGAGAAAAGTTCGAAGTTGATGGCTACCAAAAATTTTGGGAAGATTGGGAGAAGCTGCGAAATGGCAACATCGTAGTATAAACCAGACCATGTGTGCGATTCAACAGTCAATACAAGACGCTCCTGTTACCCAACGCTTTCTTGAATGGATGTGCATTGTTGGTTATAATGATGATGGTGATAATAGATGAACCTGTTTGCGCAAATCGTAACGGAAGAAAAAAGCCGGATTAAAAAAATGATTGCTGAATATGAAGCAGCTTTGCTACTGCTTCCAAAAGGCGTGTTAGTTACTAAAACGGTTAAAGGAAATCTTTATTATTATTTACAATACCGTAACGGCAAAAAGACCGTTTCCGAATATATCGGTAAAGAATCCGATAAAGTGACGGAAATAAAGTCGCTTATTGGACGTCGGAAGCAAATTGATTTAATGCTAAAATCATTACGCGAAGAATACGCTCTTGCATTAAAGTATACAGGAGAGTGAACGACATGGAGTTATACCACGGATGCAATGTAATCGTCGAAAAGCCAATCCTTGTACCACAACAGAGAACACTTGATTTTGGGCAGGGTTTTTACACAACAATGAATAAAGAACAGGCAATTGAATTTGCCAAGAAAGTCGGAGCACGCCGCGAAAGCGAAAAAGGCTATGTCAGCATATATGAGATTATCGATTATAAACAGCTGAAAAATGATCTTGCCGTACTCGAATTTCTTTCTCCAGATTATGATTGGCTTGACTTCGTTTTCGAGAACCGAAACGGCACATATGACGGAAAAGCATATGATATTATTTTTGGCCCCGTTGCCGACGACGTTATCTACCGTACCTTTATCGCCTACGAAGACGGCATCCTCACAAAAGATGAAACCATTGCACGGCTTAAAGTGAAGAAATTGTTTAACCAGATAACATTTTGCACCGAAACTGCTTTGTCTTATCTTAAATATGCAGGAAATTTTGAAGTATCGGAGGGCGCTTGACATGGCGAATGAAATCAAGGCAATGCTTGAATTAATTGTACCGCGTTTAATAAAAATAATCATAGAAAACATGAACATAACTGAAAAAGAAGCCCTTACTCTACTGTATTCCTCACGGTTGTACGACCAGCTTGATAAGGAAAAAACAAAACTTTGGCATTTGAGCATACCCACCTTATTTGAAATGTTCTGCGAAGAACAGGAGACAGGGCAAATCACGTACCCGGAGGAGGCGTAATTAATGGACGACAAAATAAATTTTATCGTGTATTGCATTGAGGAATACAAAACCGCCGAAAATCTGACAGGCAAGGCAGTTATAGACCTGTTTAACCGTTATCGTGTGATTGATTATATCCGAGCATATTACGGGGCTTTACACACAACCGGTCGGCAGTATATTGTTGACGATATAAATTTATATATCAAAGCCCGTCAATCGGTTTAAACAAACTGTTTAAAATTTATGAAATGGAAGCACAACATTACACCAAAGTGAAATAAATTTGCTGTCAGTTAACTGCACCTATTTTCATGTCCCAAAAACACGAAAAGAGGCATAGTCATGAAAAAGAAAGAAGCTTTTTTAGATTTAACGAGAAAAATGAATCAAAAATTCTCGATAATCCCTTTTCTTTACGGCTCGCTTGCGTTGCAGATGTTGCTGGATGAAAAAATACGTGTCAGCGATATTGATATCAACTTGCCCCATGACTACGAAAACCCTTCCGGAAGATGGCCGGACACGCTGGCGTTTATGCAGAGTGAGGGCTTCGAGTTCGATTCCCATGAATACTTCACAAAAGACGACATCAAAATTAACTTATCCCATAATCGTAATGTATGGCGATCGTCATTTGAAGATTTTGTAAATCTTTCTATGGCAGATATCCCCCTTATAATCGAGGACGGAGCAGTGTACAAACGCCCAACCCTTGAACAGCACCTCCATATGTATACGCTTGCGGCAGATTGCAGATGGCGACATTGTGATGATTATAGGGAAGGTTACGTTAACGACAACCTTGAAAGGATCCCATATATTTTAAGAGCCCTTAACCGTAGCGAGGATTATGAGTATTATAGGGACAAAGATTTCCCCATAAAGCTCGTAAAACAGCATTACAAAGCTCCGCTGGGTATAACCTATGAATTGGCGCAGCCGGATACAAAATATCCGGAGCAATATCCCAAATGGGGTACCGCAGATGTAGGATATAAATACTGCTATGATAGAGGTTATAAGACAGGTTATGCGAATGGGCAGATTGACGGTAAGATTGCAAAACACGGAAGTAACCCACCCTACGGTCCCCGCGAAAGTGGCGCGTTTCGCATGAATCCGAACGGGATTACCGGTAGAAACGACGGCTACAGACATGGTGAGGAAGACGGCTACACTGATGGCTATAATGATGCTCGGATGAAAGAAAGAAGCTAACGATTTAACCGCAAAAGAGGTATTTGCACGGAATATCCATTTTGGGGAAATCCAGACTGAAATGTGGGGGTTACTTGTGATTTATAGACTTGCAACGGTAAATGATGCAGAGTGTTTGGCTAGACTTTTTTGGGAACATACTGATGAGTTTGAGCCACTCAATCCTGCCGATAAAAATTGATAACTCAATCATTGATTTTGGAGGTAAGTACATGAGTTACCCGGTCAACATGAACCACCTTTGGTATCATGGTTCTAACTTGGAAATTGAAGTATTATTAGAAGGGTCAACAATAACCCAGTGGAAAGAACTTGCTGAAGCGTTTGCAACTAAACCGACTATGCTTGGTTACGAAGAAATTTTTTCGCCAATTTCACATAATGGAGTAGAAAAAGGAATTCTTTATATCATTGATGAGCCGTTAGAAATGGATGTGGATATTTATCAACATCCGCGAACAACAATGGATAAAGGAGTAGAGTTTCTTACAAAAAGACCGCTAAAGTTAAAACGCATATGATAATTTCTGTAATCTAGTTTTTTCAAGGCTTCCGCCACTTCAGTCCCTTGATTTCATTGAATTTCCGAAATTGTACCCGGGCTTCTTGAAAATCGTTGTCGCTTGCCTTGGCATTGTGGAGAGAGCCCGATATTTTAGCGGTATTTATGTAATAGCGGATTAAGCAAAATTGGCAATTCATTTCAATTGCCTTCAACATCATACGATTATTTTCAGAATATTACGCCACCTTTTCGGACGTCAAGGCGTAGCAAATTTATAATTGTACGAAAGGAAAGCAAATGAAACAAAATAAATCAATTTCTGATTACACAAAAAATATAATCATTGTAGGTGCAAACAGAACCGGAAAAACAACATTAGCCGAAAGATTAAGCGACAAATCCAATTACTTTGTTATCAGTCTCGATAAAATTGTTGCCACGTTTGGAAGAGCATATCCGCAATTGGACATATTAAGGTGACAATGGACAAGTATTCATGCTCAAAAAATTATAATTTAGAACATACCATCAAAATAAGAGGCAAAAATATTCTGCTTATTCTGGCAAAATATTTTTAAACGGAGAGTGATGTAGTGACTACCAGAAGATCCGTAGGCAGCCAATTTTCAATGTGCGTACAACCTGCTTTTATAATCGGAACGTACAACGAAAACGGAACTGCAAATTTTGCACCAATCACATGGGTTAGTGTCACTTGGGATACTGACCGCTATATGTTGGTGATAAGTATGTTTGGCGCAAAACAGACAAAGAAAAATGCCACAGCAAATAAGGCATTATCAGCAAACTTAGTAAGTACAGATATGCTAGAATTAATGGATTATTTCGGCTCAAACTCAGGTAAAGAGACATTAAAAGATGCGATTGTATATGAATATAGCAAAGGAAATGCAGTAAACGCGCCTACTCTAGATATAAGCAGGTGGGTATATGAGTGTGAGGTGTCAAGAATTGTTCAAACCGGCGATTCCGATACATATTTTTGTAGTATTAAAGATGTGCAAATAGATAATGCAATAGATATTTCAAACGGGATTGATTTGACATTTTTTGACCCTGTAATATATTCAGGAGGCTATCATTCGATTGGCAAACATTTGGGCAAAATTGGAGACTTTTATAATCAGCGTTAAGGTATATATTTCGAAGGGCGAGAACTTATGGAATTATACGATGTATTGGATAAACACGGTAATAGGACAGGCAAAATTAGTAAACGAGGAAAACCATTAATAAAAGGTGAATATCCTCGTATAATTCACGTTTGGATTGTGAATTGCAATGATGAATTTCTAATATCAAAAAGAACGCCTTCAAAGAAAACCGATCCAGATAAATGGGAACCAACACGCGGGTGGGTTATTGCAGGAGAAGATAGCATTACAGCGGCGCTAAGAGAAGTGAAAGAAGA
>Ga0131853_10019556_pt1 | contig 12322 bp, 5 predicted proteins | sample TergutLab28metaG_FD_92764 | JGI IMG/M metagenome (GOLD analysis project Ga0131853, IMG submission 92764) | Labiotermes labralis P1 segment gut microbial communities from Petit-Saut dam, French Guiana - Lab288 P1 (version 2) (version 2) | ecosystem: Host-associated > Arthropoda: Insects >...
AATAAAGGATGATTATTTTAAGATGTGAAAAAATGGGAGCAAAAACTTTAAAATCATTTGTACACTTTTTAACAAAAGAAAAAAAAACGGTGTTTTCAGCATCAAAATACACCAGTACAGCTACAATTTGACTGTACTGTTTTTTAATGTTTTATTGCAACAACAAGTATTTGTATGATGTATCATTATGTATCACCAGAAAAGAGCTCTGACATTGGTCATCCTTAACCAATTAATCTGCACACTGATAATCAAGAGTGTAGTGTAATGTGTATATAATACAAGAAGTTTTAAATCACTGTACATACTCTCATAAAAAGTAATGTTATTTCATGCCTGTATTTTATGTGTTAGAAATTGAATGAGTGAGATTACACATTTGCAGAAGTACTGAGTTACAAAACCAAAGACATATTGCATAGTCCATGTAGTTTATTGTACAAGTACAGTCACTAGTACAGTGGCATGGGTTGCATAGCCACTGTATAGTACTGTATAATGATAGCTTGCAGTTAATTAATTCTGTGCTGTGTTGTGAAATGGCAGAAGAAAGAATGTGATTGTCATATTGTGAGGGAATAGATAAGGCACTGCATAGAAACTAAAAAACAATGTTAATGATTGCTAAGACATCTTAACAAAATGTTGTGGTATCCCTGAAACTGGAGTACTTTGGCAGTGATTCCCAAACTCTGTTCCGTGAACTCCACAGGTCTGCAAATGACTACTCTGACCCATATTTTGGACTTTCAGTTCCTGGGTACAGTGGCAGGTGAGCAGCATTCACCTCAGACTTCAGATACCTCCACAGGAAAAAGTCTGGGCTTGTCAAGTCCAAAATAGACTGTAATCTAGTAAAAATTTGAATTGGCTGTCTTTTTAATACAAAGCTGTTTCTCCATTATGCCAAACTGGGAAATCTTGAAAGTTGTTATAGTATAGAATTTTTAGTTGCAATATAATTTATACAAGTGTATCTTCATTCAAGGGGTATGCGGTAGCAAAATCGGTTGAGGCAACGCACTACAAGCCTGAAGTTAGCAGGTTTGATTCCTGATGGGGTCATTGGGAATTTTGGCTGAGAGTTTGACTCAGCCTCTGACAGAAATGAGTACCAGATATATCTTCTAGGGGGTAAAAGTGGCTGTTGCTTAGGGCTGACAACCTTACCACTTTCATGTGCTAAGTGTCTAGCAATTCTGGGATCCTCAACCTCCTGGAGCCATAAGGGCCTGTCCCAGCCTGTAATGGAATAGGATGACCTCTACCTGTCTTCACCCAAGATCCTGCAGCTTCGTATCCTGTATCACACTGATCACATGGAACTTGGTTGAGTAATTCAGTATAGTTAATTTGTAAACATTGCAAAACTACCATTTTATATTTTATGTCATTTTCATTACAGCAAGTTCTTGTAAAGTGGGGGGCACTAGTTTACAGGGAAGAGAATTTTGGTAACAGTAGTGTTTGGGACACACTGTCACAGACAATGCAAGGAAGCAAGAATGGACAATACATATGATATATCACATTCTTTGTCATGAAATAGCTGTGACTCTTTTTAATACAAGAAGAGAGTTGTGTAATATGTATATGATAGGACTAGCATATTTGTAGAATGACATTTGTTTTCAGATGGCACTTAGATGAAGTATTATATTCTGCTATACTGTACAATAGAATAAGGTGTTTGTTATCTAAGACATCACAAAAAAGTAGTGGATCATATATAGCCCCAGCATCATTTAGCAAGTGTTCAAAACATATACTTGGTTACAGTTTTTTAAAGTAGAATGGTGAATATAGAGTGATGTACAAATTACAGATTAGTTTTCTCATTTAATTAGTTATTATTTTAAGTTAATATATACCAGTTATATTTAAGTACTGCAAACCGTTCAGTTGATTTTTTTCTGTAACTGTACCTTGAAATAATTTTCGACCACTTAATATTATGTAGCATTTGTACACAATTCACTTTAGAGGTTCTGCATACTCAACACTGCAAATGATCAGGATATTATGGCACAGTATGTGTTGTTATGACAGCAACAGTAACAATACTGCCAATACATTTTTTAATCCACGTTGATATTGAGGGACTAAGTATCATTAATTTAACTAGATTTCCACTGTATGACACCATATATTAACTTCAATTTTTAGAAAAGTTTTCAGTCTTCTGAGAAGTTACACCATGTTGTATGATAGACAGGTATCAGTGTTTCAGAGCAATTTGCTACTGTCCTTAAGATATTAGGCAGGTCCCAGAATAATCTTGATATCTGGAAACATGAGAACCTAAACATCTTAACCATTTATTTGAGTAATTATAATTCTGAGAATGAGTTATAGTGTTAATATACTATCTGTGTTGATGAACATTATACATACCTGAATTGGTTGGTTGAAAATGGGAATGTGTATCTTTCAGCCACTGGACACATTCCCTTTTCCAGCTAGCCAGTTCAACTGACTGAAGCAAGGAAAAAATTCACCTGCATATTAATTTTACATACTTGTTTCTTTAGTAATAAGGACTGAATTCATAGAAAGTTTTGACTGTTGTTAAGTTTTATTTATTCTTTTTTATTAAAGACTTTTCCACAGCCCTGTTTTCTACGTTTTGATACTATGTCACAATTCTTATGGTGCAAACAAAATGTGTACTATGAAATTAAAGCACATTATATTTTAAGTTTTTCTTGTATATCATTTTTATATTCAGCAATAAATATATTGGTCCTTTTATTATTTTACTCATAATGTGGCCTCTAACTGAATGGTTCCTCTTTTTCTTTCTTCTTCCCCATCTATTCCTCATGTAATACATACATCTCAATGTGGCATAGTTATGTGTATAAATACGTTTTGTGTAGTGGAGTAAAATCCTCATGCTCAGTTGGGCTAAAACACACTGAGGTGACAAAATCTGAACTGAAGTGTATAGTTATACTGTGATTGTCTTACAAATGACTTGTATGGGATTTTATTCCTGGTAACATACATTTAAACTACCTACAATATTTCCAGAATAAAGCACAAAACTTTCTGTGTGACTTAAATTGTTATTTTTTACACACAACCATGTTGTCTATTCAGGCGACTACATGTTTCGGTCTAAATAGACTAAAATCAAGCCACCATTACAAAAACTTTAAAATAAGGTATAATACAGTGCAAATGATGCTTGTTATATGCGATCCCATATGCCTTACAAAGGTTATTACAATACAGAACTATATAAAACAAAAGCTGAACAGGTTCCTTTGCTAGGATACAAAGGAGCCACATGTAGACAATTCTTATTTAATTTGGAGGAATATTAATGCTCAATTGGAGCACCATTGCTGGGAAATGGAGAAACACAAACCATTGAATGCAGACTTTTTGGTGTGAGCACAATGATGGTAAGTAAAATATTTTCTTTACAGTTCCCAATATAAAATGTGTGACAATATACATTATTATTATCTGCTCATAAATTTTGATTCTAAACAGTATTCATGAAACAAAAGCAATTTGTATAGTTCTTCCAGTAGGACTGCAGGCTTTAGAGTACTGCCTGGAACTTCTTATCCACATTAATATACATTTTACAACAGGGTTGCACAAATGCCAGGCAACTAAATTTCCTTTGGTGATGCCTAATAACTGTGGACACTCAGTATGAAACTTGCTTCCAGTCATCCATCTGGTACCTAGAATTTTTAGGTAGCTCCTAGATCTTTGAAAAATTTGTGCACTCCTGTTCTGGTGCAATAAGATAAAATGTTCATTTTTTCTGCATCCTAAAATCCTGTTTCACTTATGTCCAACACAAAAAATTGGACTGGTGGATAATTAAGGTTATACCTTGTCAAGGCTACAAGTTCTCACATATTTACGTGCAATGTAATGCAGACTGCAGCAGAGCCACTCTGCACAGTCTGTAACAGTATGTCATAAAATTCACAGTTTGGATGTCTGCAGTTTAAAATGCACACACATGTGTACACCCAAAAATTATAGAAAAGTATGATGAATATATAGATCAAATACATTGTCTGAAAACTCATCACTGCATTTTGAAGGAAAAAACTGCCACTAAATGGAAATGAATTACACAACATTCATGCAACAATAAGTATTTGCTGCAGAGATTTGTTGGGATTGTGTTCTATTGGAAGAAAACATTACTGCCACAAGTCACTTACATGTGAACAAGAGTAACATCCTGTCATGCTCAAGGATATCAAGTTATATTGTACTGCTTTTGCTCAGATGCACGGAAAACCTAAACCAAATTCTCTGTTGCTAAGGCACAGGAAGAGGAATGACAGGATGGACAAATAAAAGGGATGGGAAAAGAATCTGGAAGATGGAGGTAACATGATACAGGTACAAAAGGGAAAATAGAAAGGAAGAAGGGAATTACTTTCCACTCATCTTGGACAGGGCATGGGCTGGTATGCCAAAACACCTAAAGATGCCATAATTATGTTTCCATGAGAATGTACGGTATTTTATTTCCAAACAATGTATTTTAGCTAAAACATTTTCAGAATGGCCCTAAACCTGTAACTCCCAAAATAATTTCATTCCATAACTTTTTATGTCAACTCTCATGATGGGGACAGCAAGTGTCAGAGATGATGGATTTTAGCTCAACCATAGTTCAAACTGTAGTACGCTTATTTGACATGAAAATTTCAAAACTTACAAAATGTCATTTTCCCACACATTCAGAATGAACAGAACTGGGATAGCGAAGTCAGTACAGTTACTAGGCTACGAGATGGATGATCCAGGGTTCAAATCAAAACAGTGGGAAGGAGATTTTACCTTCTCCAATATGTCCAGAGCAGCTTTGGGGCCTAACCAGCCTCATATTCAGTGGTTACTAGGGCTCTTTCCCAGAGGTAAAACAGCCGGGATGGGAAGTCCATCATTCACTTCCATCTTGTAATGAAGTCAAGAATGAATGGAGCTACACCTCTACTCCCCCTATACACCTTCATGCCATGGACAAGGAAAATTTTGCCTTTTTTAATCTTATTTCAAGACCGAAATAAGGTAAATCTAACAACACTGGCTGTAACAAGACAATAAGACAACTAATGAACAGGCTCAGAGTGCACCACATTTACCCACAACATGGACCACTGTCTGTAACATAACTAATACACATAAGAATCTGGAAGGTGGCTCTAATTGACTGACTTCATACAGAATTCCTTTTATGCCAACCACACATGACTTGGGTGCTGAAGTAGTCCCAGCCCCAGCCAAATTTTTTAAAATTTAATAACTGAGGCCTAAAACACAATAAAATTATTAGTCTACAACAAAAAGATCAGGTTTATTAAATGGATAATATGAATGGCATTAAAACTAACTGGACTTCATATGTTTCAATGAAAATTAATGGAAGTGAAATCAAAATGGTAATGAATGCAAAATTACAAATTGGAAACAGACATAAAAAAATACAGCTGACCAGAAGTCCGTTAAGGAGGCAAAGGTCTGCAAGGGAATGCAGCACAATTTAAGATGAAGAAGAAAAAAAATTACGACAGTAACAAAAATTTCAATTCAGGCAACCTCTATAAAGAATAATACTGTTATGTAAATCAGGAGAAAGCCATACTCAGACTGAACACTAGAATAAACTTGACATCACTTATGCTCTATAGAGTCTAAATGACGTGTTTATTGAGAAGTGTATGTTAAGTTGCTCCCAATACTTCATCCAAACCTTTGTGAACTTGTGCAGCCTACATTCAACCATACAAACATCTTCGCATAACGTACCAATAAATACTATTAAACATTAATCTGTAACTGACTTCAACACCACACTGCCTGGACTAGGACAGCTTGTCAAATAAATAAATAAATAAACCATAAGTAAATAAATAAAACAACTTATTGGAGTTCACATATGGCTGATTTTGAAGCTCCAGCTGCCATCTGACTAGAAGCAGGACAGTGTGCAGATGCTACCGCAGTTGCTGCAGGAGAATGGAGGATCTCAGCCTGCATGAGGGGCTGCTGTTCTTCTTGCTCAATACGGCTCAATTTCAGTCCAAGAACTTCTGCTACAATCTTATGGAAACTAAGTGCCACCTGCCATTCAAATGCAATACTATGAAAATTCATGAAATCTGACTTTTCTTGTGTTACACAATGCTATTTACTCAACAGCAAATTTCATACAGCCCTGAATAAAAAAATGGTTGTGTCTCTTAGCAATAAAACAAAATTAGAAGCAAATTTAAACTACGATGTGAGGTCCGAGGTTTTCACAGCAGTCACTATGAAGGCTACTGTCTTCTGAACTGTGATGCAATTTGTTCTGGTAGACTTTTATAAACATTTCTATCATACTGTATAGCATCACATCCCAGAAAATGGCATTTACAGTAAGATTATATAAGTCTCAAAACTGACAATGCTTCTACACCAGATGTAATGACCACACTGCCACAACTTGTTGTCAAAGCCTAATTTGTACGAACAGGGCACACCATGCGAAGATGAGATCAAGGGAGGACAGGCTTCAGAAAATGCATCCTATTTAAACATATTACCACTGCACTTCCTCTTACATGAAACTCACCATTTCTCCAGTGCGTGCTGAAACAAGGTGAGAACCTAGTCCATTCTCTTGAGTAAATTTGTGCTGTCTGTCAGGACGAACCTTCCTCTTGTGCTCCAAGTCACCTGTATATCACATGCATAAAAACCAAAATTAAATACAACTTGCATACCCCACACACAAAATTTGTTCTTGAATTAATTAAAAACACTAATCATTTACTACTTTCATTTCCACAATGATATAAATTGTGCAAGCATCACACCATACAAAGCAGTCAGTATAGTGACAAGGCTACAGGCTGGATGATCTGGGGTTCAAATCTCAGCAATGGCAAGAGATTTCTTCTTCTCCAAAATGCCCAGACTGGTTATGGGGCTCACCAGGCATATTATTCAATCGGTAGCAGGGTTCTTTCCCACAAGGTAAGGTGGCCAAGACATGAAGTAGATGACTCACCCCCATCTGGTGCCTAGGTTAAGAAACAGTGGAGCTAAATCTCTACTGTCCCAAATGTCCTCAAGGTGTGGGGATGGACAACTCTACTTCTTTTTCACATGACAAATGTGCACAGCAGGAATGCAGGAGTGGACAGAGAATGCCACACATTCATATTCTCTGCAATGGATGGATATATGCATACAGATTCATGCCCAGATCTTACCACCCACAGAGAAAGACACAGGTGCCCAATGAATATGGGGCTAAGTGGTCTATATGAGGTGTGGTGTGGTGTGGTGGCGGTGCACAGTGTGTGCAATTTATCTCTACTGCAATTTCAAAAGTGGTTACCTAACTAGTAACCAGTCATTTTCATGTATGTGCTAACCATTAATTAAAATATTTACCTACTGACATTTGAAGCTGTATCTAAGACAATAAAATTGGCATGAAGTAGCAATACATAGGAGTGACTGGAGGAAGAAAACAGGGGAGGCCATGGCTGGAAAACAGATGAAGGACCCACAGAAAAAAGAAAAATTTAAGCCCACATCAATATTTTTACTTAACTTCACACATATCTAAATTTGGTAATAGAGGTTGGTTACTTTACCTGAATTTAATTTATTTGATTATGTGTGTTCATTGCATTCAGTCAAATAGGAAAAACACAAAATTTGCCAAAAAAAAAAATAGGACAGATGATGTAACATATGTCCAAGCTATCTGCACTGTAAAAGATTGTTCAATGGAGTGGTGCCTGAAGGTACTTAGGTGTGAAAATTACATAGACATTTCAGTGCAATGGGTAAGTCATAACATTATGTCTATTTGCTTGCCAAAATTTAGTAAACCACAAATGAAGAAATATTTTATAACTGTTTAAAAAAAAAAACACTAAAACACTTTACAGTGTTTGAACAGTGACAATGGCATTCGCATCAACCACATGACTTACATTTATTAGCAACTACTACTATCATCGGTTGGCGCTCCTGTGAAACTACCACCCTGCGTATTGTAACAAGCCATTCATCCAGTGAGTCAAAACTTACAGGGTTTGTAATATCAAAAACCAATAAAATCACCTGTAAAAAAACCAACAATTAACTTATGGGACTCCACACAATTTGACTTATGAAGGGATGGGAGGAACAACAGGAGAGGCAAAGGAAGAAAGAATTAAGGTAAGAAAGAGAGGAGGGAGAAAAGGAATAAAGGAAGGTGAAGGGTAGTAAATTTATAATTTTCTTTGGGCATTTATTTTTGAAGTGTTTTATTTCATTTCTAACCTTACCTTCATCACTCATGTACCATTAAACAGCACACATCTAGAGAGTCAGGAATAGAATTAAAATATCCGAAACATTTGTAATAAGAAAAAGAAGCAATAGTACTCTCACGGATTTCAAGAACGCATTGAAAAAGTGTTCAATTTTAAATTCTGTTATAAGGTTCTCACTTGCCAAACAAAAATCCCAAATTTTTAATTTACACCATAATTTTTCGTGCAGGTTCAAATGTTTGGCTTGAGTGTTGCACCATCATTCTTCCAAATTCAGGAATATACGAGCAAGTCCCCAAACTAGAATACCAACACAATAATTAAAGTATACGACTGCTTTTTACTTACATCAGCCCCATATACATATTTATCCAACATATTTCCTACAAGAGATTGTCCTCCTACATCCCATATCTGAAGCGTAATATTTCCAGCCCCTGAGAGAACTGTCCTCTTTAGAAAGAAGTCAACACCTGCAGTAGGAAAGTACTGCCGTGTAAACTCATCATGACAGTAGCGCGATGCCAAACATGTCTGAAACAAAACATAAAGTATTTTTTCTAACATCATTACTACATGTATCACTGCCACAAGAATTTAATCATTTACAATTTTTCATATTGTACTTGATAAGTTTCATTATTGGGAATATATCAGCCTACTTATGCTCAACTGCTTATCTTCAAATGCTTCAGAGTTGTCAAAAACATTTCTTTGGGACAAGACTGAATCTATTAAATGCAATACAATACCTGGGATGTGATTTCTTACATTACATAATCCTTGGATATGTTCAGTGAACAGATTCATACATCTTAAAACAACTTTCTGCCACTGTCCACTAAAACACAGCAGCAATGGTTTTTATTTGATGCAAAACTCTATATTGTAGCAAGCCTGCTGCATAGTGGCTGTAAGTATGGCAGATTGGCAAACAACAATGTAGTACCAGAATGTTTTGGGGGATATAACTTCAAAACTGATAACTGCGGGTGTTAGATGTTAAGAAAATATCCATTACTTCTAAGAGTCAATTTCCACGATACTTATACTGTAGCGCAAAGTTACCACTCAAGGATGACGCATATCAGTAAGACCTCTTCAGCATAAACAAGAAGTATCAACAAGTTTAAACCTCCTGAAATGGAATCAATTAAATGCAAGCACGAAACATGCCTCTTTCCTACAAATACATGAGGGTCCCAAATTCTTTACCTTTCCGCAGCCTGCTTCACCAACAATGACTATCTTCAATTGTTTTTCAACGCCATCATCCTCGGAGTCTGACATATTTTCAAACAACCAATGACTCTTGTATTCTACAAACATACATTTTGGATGTGAGCATTTTGTACCTCCATTACAGAACAAGGTATTGAAATTTCAACATACTCTCCACCAGGCAAGTATTATGAAGGTCACAGGCGGCACTTCTACCGACTTGACGCTTCACATTCCAATTCAGTGCCAACTATAGAGTTTATACCCTTTGAAGTAGATATTATCCGTGATGATTGGACAATTACATGTGACCAGTGTGTGTGTGTGTTTTTTTTTGTTGTTGTTACCGAATTGTTTTCGTAGTTTTGAGGTTATGGTTAGCGTGGTTAAATGTTCAGTCGGTTTAAATTATCATATTTGACTCTGAATGCTATAGATTAATTAAATATTCAAAATGTGCGAAATGAAACCTCCTAGGGTGGAAGTGCTTTTAAATGATGGACGTGAAAATCCAAGTTGTCCACATGGTATGTCCGATGTCTTATTTGTCTCGGGGGAACATGTTTCTGTAACATCTGTATTATATTTATAGGAACGATGTGGACATTTGTTGTACTCTGCCTTTTTCGATATCGTGTTTAGTAGGTTGCATGAAATTCATTTACACCTATATAGAAAGGTTATATCATGTTTATTTGTGAATTTGGAGGGGAACAAACTTTGTGTGAATCTTCAGACTTGATCTGCACATTTAACTTTATATGATACGTGCTTTGTCAGTTGACACAGTGTCGGAGTTATGTGTGTTGTATTTAAAGTATTCACAATTGAATATTGTTCAAATTGAAAATTGTAATTTGGGAGCCTATTACTGTATACAGCAACATAAAAAAGGTGGTGCAGCTACTTTGTCTATAAGAGTCTATATTTCTCATATATTGATATTGTTGAACATTGTGAAGAACAAGATATAGAAATATGTGCTTCAAGGCTTTCATTTACTATTTTAAACATATTTGTATTAACACTTTATAGACCCCCTTATTGTAATTTTAACCGCTTTTTACTCAAATTGGGCACTATTATTCAATTATTATGTACTACTCAACATATTATTATTTGTGGAGATAAACTTTAATTACCTAATCGACAGTAAAAAAGAAAAACCAACTGCACAATTTATTACTGTCATATAACTCAACTAGCATTATTAATTTCCCAGTGAGAGTATGAAATACCTCTGCTACTGCATTAGATAATATTTTCAATGATATATCTCAATTTGAAAGTTACACTGTAACTTCTATTTTAAATGGTTTTTCTGACCATTTTGCTCAGTTATTAATGATTAGCACTGATTATTTCCATATACCTATACAAAAATCTAAAACCATCAGGAAAATTAATAAGTACATGATATCTGACTTTATTAATAAATTAAGCAACGAGTTGTAGGATACCATCTTTAATAGTGATTATGTCAATGCTATGTAGAATTTCTTTTTAAATATTTATTGAAGGATCTTATATTCCATCTTCCCTCCAGGATTAATAATGATAATAATAATTGTATTACTGTAGAGATCAAAACATCTTGTAAACATAAAAGGGAATTGTACTTAGCATGCAGAACAGAAATAATCTGGAATTAAAAAGGCACTGCCAGGTAAATTGTAAAATACTGTCTAATGTAATTAAGGAGGCTGAAAGAATGTATTATAATAAACAATTTTTAAATCAAGTAAAAAAAAAAGCAACATTTTAAAACTGATATACAAGAGCTAATGATAGACAGTAAACATTTGAAAGAGGAACAAGATATAGCAGATGCCTACAATAACTATTTCTCATTTGTAATTGATATAATAAGGAAAAATAATGTAGATAACAAGATTAGTGATGAAATTTTTTCTACTTTTCATTATTATGTAGAACAAAATTGCATTCATTCCTCCTCGTCTTTGATTTTTTAAATTTTGCAATCAAAGAAATTACATCTATAATTAAATCACTACAAACAAAAAATTCTCATGGGTACAATGGGATTTCTACCAAATTATTAAAAATTAGTGCCACTTACATATGTTCACCATTAACTTATATCTGTAATAAGCTTATCTTGTCAGGAAATATTCCTGATAATTGAAGTTCCCAATTATAAAACCTACGTACAAGAAAAGAGATAGAATGAATCAAACAAATTATAGACTTTTCCATTATTGACTTCTTTCTTGTAGGTTTTTGAAACAAGCTTTGTATATTAGATTAACTGAACATTTTTATAGTCATAAGTTACTAGGTGAAACCAGTTTGGTTTCAGAAAAGGCATAGCAACTGAAGATGCCATTTTTAAACTAACAAGTGAAATTTTAAATGCATTAAATAATAAAACAATGGCTGGTAGTATCTTTTGTGATCTGGAGAAAGCTTTCGACTCTGTTAACCATGATTTATAACTGTCTAAACTACCTTATTATGGAATAAGTGGTAAGGCTAAATTATTACTGGCATCTTATCTTCAGAATAGATATCAGAGAGTTCAGATCATTAACTCATATCTTAATTCCGACACAGTCTCAAAATGGACTAAATAAAATATGGGGGGCTACAGGGGTCAATTTTGAAGCCATTGTTATTTCTAATGTACATCAATGACTTACCTAAGGCCATACAACACAGAGCCATTCCTATCTTATTTGCTGACGATACCAGTATATTAATTACAATCCCAAATAATATTCAGTTTCACAGTGATCTTAATATAGTTTTTGGCCAACTAAATAAGTGGTTCAAAG
>Ga0131853_10019557_pt1 | contig 12322 bp, 7 predicted proteins | sample TergutLab28metaG_FD_92764 | JGI IMG/M metagenome (GOLD analysis project Ga0131853, IMG submission 92764) | Labiotermes labralis P1 segment gut microbial communities from Petit-Saut dam, French Guiana - Lab288 P1 (version 2) (version 2) | ecosystem: Host-associated > Arthropoda: Insects >...
CGGCGGGGGTCGCCTTTCTGTTTGCTGTTGTTTTGTTTTCTGTTGCTGGTGTGGGGGGGTGGGGGGGGGGGGGGGGGGGGGGGGAGAGAACGGTTCTAGAACATACAATGCATGTTCTGATTTCCTTAACAAATTTCTTCTGAAACATTTCTCATTCTAAAACGAACTGAGCGAGGTATCACAATAAATGCACATAGGTCTCTACGTCAAGTATCCGTTATTCGTGTCAGATTTTAATGAAACTTGAATTTTCTTTCGACAGATTTACGAAAAGTACCCAAATATAAAATTTCATGAAAATCCGTCTAGTTGGAGCCGGGTTGTTCCATGTAGACGGGCAGACTGACAGATGGACATGACGAAGTTAATAGTCGCTTTTCGCAATTTTTCGAATATGCCTAAAACTGAAGTAACATAACTTTAAAATAGAAACAGTAGCCTGAAAAAAATTGGGCTTTACACGATCTTTATGTTACCACACAGTGAAAAATATTGTTAAACATGTAGACAAGTATCTCAGTTCAAAATACTGTCACACATATTCAGTATATCCGGCACGTCTCATGAGGAAAAATACACCAAGGTATTTCGTTTGTGTTGCAGTAAATTAAACGCCTAAAATGTATGCAGTCGCAAACATAATGGATGTTATATACACTATCAGGCTAATTACTGTGGCACTAAAATGGCATTCCGCAGCTCAGTAGCCGTAGCAAGTGTCATTTACGTGTACAAGTACTCAGACAGACGGAAACACACACACACACATACGCGTGTTTGTGTGACGTACGTCAAGATTGATACCGAAAGGTCTGGTAAAATACTCATAACGCGTATGAACGAGACTCATGGAAGAATGGTTTATATATTTCATGTTCACTAAATAGCTGCTTTGCAATTTCCGAAATACGGTTTCAAGCTCAACAACTTCCAAAATGACCTTGTCCTGTAAGGGGACACAAATATCTTAACAGTTGTAGGACTAAATCTCTTGAAGTCGTTATGGCATTACAGTACTCGTATAGGTTTCGGACTTGCACAGCGTTATGCAGAAAAGAGCGTAGTTTTTATGACACACACAATTCTTGCAATCAATCAATTAATCATTAATTAATTTATTCATTCCGTATTGTGTCTTACGAGAGGTCCATAGTGTTTTCAAAAGCGAGTTCTCCACAGAATGCGATCTAGTGCTTCTTCTTTCAATTTCTAGTACCCTCGTGTTTCCTTAATGTTTTCTAGTAGGCGCTTACGTTTTCTTCCTCGTCTTCCCCTCATTTCTCTATATGAGGGCTGACGGCAATATTCGTACGCTGATCTGAATACGGGTGTGTCTTCACTCACAAACCAAACTTTAATGCCACCTATCGGACGTGAGAGCAAACTAAGCGTTGATCCCACCTAAATAATCGTTGCTACCTGGTAGTGCTATCGTAAATAGCTCAGATCGTCATATATTTTCCACGGAAACCCCGTAATCACGGCAAGACGAGTGTCTGTCAGTCAGTCAATCAGCCAGTCACATCCAGTGCACTGCATGAGGGAAAACTAGAAGGAAAATACATCTTGTTTCATTATTACCGGCATGTTCATAAAGAATGGGGAAGTTATTGACTTCATAACACAGTTCCCTTGAAGTGTGCTGACAAGGATTCTACGCTTTCAACCGTAAGACGAACAAAAAACGAAAATGAATTAAAATTTGTATTCTTACCGCTTTTTTCGTAAGACCTTAGGAAGTAATTAATCCACAAGCTACCATAAAATCTGTACGTACAAAAAATTACTTTATCTCTAAAATATATGAGAAAATGATATAATTATGCCTCTTGATCTTACCTTAAACTGTACATGACATGACATGCTTATAGTGAAGAAATATACAGTAATTACATCCGAAGAATTTATGTATAACTTTTACTACGATGTGCTCATATTTATAGAATTGTATTTTAGTAATTTTAGACCACTCACTTGTTTCAGTGTGACGATACCAGATGCTGTATAATACAATTTGACCTCCTGATGATAAGCACAACAGTGCTCGAGACATGTAGAGGAATATAATAAACTTCTTATAAAAAAGAATTTGTTCATTAAGTTGGTCAATTGCTAAGATTATACTGAGATGCACGGTCAGTAAAACATAAAAATATGCCTCTTGAGTTCTCTGTTCAGTTTCAACAAGCATTTTAATATTAATTTTCAAATTCAGAGGGCAGAAACGGGAATAGTTGAGCGGATCGCGGCCGGGCACGTGCGACGCCGGTAGCAACTAGGTCAGTTGGCAAATTGTATACGTGTGCCATCTCGGCACTATTTATATATTTATTGCTAGCAGCAAAGCAGGATTTCATGACTTTGCTGTCAATGGCCTTCGCGTGTTCCTGACCTCCACTACCGATGTCATTACGGACTGAATCCCATAGCTGTGAGAAGAATTCATGATGACTTGGGTCTTTCTTCATACTCTTGAGCATGGTGACGCTCTCTGCACTGCAAATTTGTTTTACAAGTGCAGAGTCTGCATTAAATCAAACTTCTATTAAGCTATTTTTTCAGACATAACCACAAATACTCACACCATTAGCATCTTCAAGCTTCCTAACAAACAAGAAATGTTCAGGACAGCAGTTGTTGGTATGTTGAAGATGTGCAGGCATAAAAAATTTCATACGCTGAGCGCAAGCTATACTAATTTCAGAAAATTATAGGCTATTGTTTCTGCGGCCCCTAAGTATTTTCTTCGCATTTTAAAATAGAGTACATTAACAAAATATGCATGTCTTTCGAATAGGCCTATCTATTGCGACAATGTGTACCGTCGAATGTGGAGTAATCAAGGATATGGAAGGAAACCTTTGTTGTGTAATTACACCTACTGTTTGTTTGGTCTGACTGAGTAAAACCACAAAACTGCCCCAGAAGCATAGACGAGATCACGAGTCGAGATTCGTACTGGTACGGTACATCCGCAATAAAAACAAAATGGGTCAATTTTGATGGCAATGATGATTGTGTTGATAATATAATATAATGTAATATAATATAATATAATATAATATAATATAATATAATATAATATAATATAATATAATATAATATAACGTAACATAATATAGTATAACATAACAACAATAACAACAACGGATCATCTTACCATCAATGCTACATTGCCTGATGCTTACAGATGCATGAAATAAAATGCAAAAAACAATGATAAATTATTGCATGTTTTTTGTCAGGTGTTTTTCCTTCTGCACTGGTGATTAGCATCGAATAAAATGGGAAGATACCACGAATGCTGGGTAGGTATGGACGCAGAAAAAAGTCCATGGACTGTTGCAACGTCATATGCTGAGATTCGTTTGGACAGACGGGAAAAGTCTCGAAGAACTCAATCAAGCAAGACGTGAAGAACATTACTGCTCTACACAGTTGACTGCCATGTACGAACTGACAGGTCAGTTATCGGCGTTCTGCTGACCCGACGATTAGCACAGGAAGTAGGGCAAAGGTAGGGAGTGAACACAGGGGGAGAGTAGCTACAGCTCCGTGCGTACTTAACCTTGGTATCACACGATGTGGGTGTTCAGCCTCACGCCTCGGCCGCCTTACTGCCGGGTAAATGAGCTCATTGCATCTGCTGAACAAGAGGCTGGGGCTTTCTCACAAAAAGGCTAAAGCTGCTCAAATGATCGAGACACTTGCTTCTATCAAGCCCACAGTTCACAAAGTCCAGTCATCGGACCTAACCTGATTCTGATGAATATACTCTATTTGTATGTAACATTCAAACTCATTCCGTCAACCATTCTTAACCTACAGCTTATAAGCGGGTCTTTCGCTTTGGGTTTTCCGATCAAAATATTACATTCATTTATCATCTCCTTAAGGAGTCGCTCGGTTCGAATCTTGACAGGGACACCAAATATCGTGACAGGTTCCGTGATTTTCTTCAGCTCCTCAGATAATGGCCGATTCATTCCACACCTTTCCAGTTAATTACTCTCTGTTATCCAAACACTGGAAGCTGCGGAAGTCTTGAGTTACGGACACAGTTGTTACACTACAAACAAGATAATTAATTTCCCAGTTATTCCGCTATTCAGATTATTAAATTATTACTTTGTATCAGAGGACTGTAAACCCTAGATATTACAACAGATATAAGGGTATTTGTCTACAAACTAAACTCAGTAAGAAAATAGTAATCAATTTTACATTATTTCGTAGCTTCCTAAAACCTCACTGATAGGCTTAACTAATTACAATTACTTCGTCGGTAATTCTGGAGGCTTTAGATGAGAAGCTTCTTCTGAGCATGTAGGTAAACTGCATTTCGCGCGTGTTTATAGAAACGCGAGCTCTTTCTTACGTCCATTAACCCTTGAAAGACTACAAAAAACACGAACAATATCGATATGCAACTCATACCGCGCAGCAAAAACACTCTGTCTTCGTTGAAAAAACCAATCAGTTAATGCTGCAGAGAAAAATAATCGATGTGTTCTGAGATCCATACAAAATACCAGAAATACTGCCTGAGGACAGAACGTAGAACCTAATGGTATGTGAAGTAACCACTTGGCTGTAAATAGTTGAAGGAACTGAATTTTACGGAGGATATGTGTCGCCCCTAGTCATGTCTCCGTGCAGTGTGATTATGAATCTTTGAAAGGATAGTCGCTAAAGAATGCAGTAAGTTATACCAATACAACAGAAAATACGCAATATGAGACTACCAATCCAGGCTCAGGGAAAGGGAGCAGAGAAAGCATTCACTGTAGCAGCAGAGCGGTCGTTGAACCCACGGAAGGCACCAAAACACGAGGGCTCGCCGGGACGCGTAAGACAGAGACAGACAGAGCAGTGTTACTGTCTAGTACACGTGTAGCCGGGAATATCTAGGTCACGCGCCGTCATCCTCATTGAATTCTCGTTTTACTTTTATTTATAAACATTTTTATCGGTCATTTCTTAATCTACGCCCCCATGATGGAACCGACCTTCAGTTTTCAAGGTCACGAAGCAAACGAAAGATTTTCCTTTGAACTGGACAGGAATAATGTGAAACTCCAAGATATAAATTCGGATACTGCAATTACACCCTCTAATTTCGAATGTTGAAAGCTGAAACTAAGTTCTATAATTTCGAATAATACTGCCTAATTTCAGACGTTGAAAAGTAAAATTATATCGTCTAAGTTAGGATACGAACTTCGGCCACCGATTGTTGAAACTACTGCTTCTGGCAAAATATTATAAACCTATTATCAAAATATAAAAAATAAAAACAAAAATGAAAAATGCACTAAAGACGTTAACAAAAACTGTTTTTGTTAGTCAAGCATCAAAACGGTGCAAGTTACCCTGGAGAAATTAATAATTACGCAGGTGGTAATACGGTATAGAGCAATTGATGTCGTCCGCTCCACAGCGTGCATTCCTATGTTGCCGAGGGACTCGTGGGACTGCAGTGAGGGTTCCCTCACGACATCGGTCGTTATACCGCTCTAAGCTGGACACTCTGTATTCCCTGTTTCTCGCACCCAAGGTGTTACTATCCCATCACTGCACCCTATTCTAGACCAGGTCAGTCCAATCCCAACTTTTACACTCCATTTCTATAACATGTTCCGCCGATTTCACTGTCACTGTTTCAAATATACTAAACAAAAGGACAAATATTTCCACAGAGCAGAGTTCTGTTGAGAAGCTAGTTGTCGCTTAGCTAGCCAAGAAATGCCCCACTGTTTTTTTGTCATAAACTGCCTGAATCCACTACACATCTTGAACCCCTATTAAGATCGTTTTAATATTATACTTCCATCCAATCCTCTTCCCTCCAAGATTTCTGACCTAACTCACCAACAACAGAAACGTTATAATGAAACGCGTAAAAGGACTTTTCATTTTAGCCCGATATTTAAGACGTATTCAGGATACTACTACTACATCTCATACTAGACCTACTACCGCCAATACCACCACCACCACCAACAACAACAAAAACAAAAACAAAAACGACGACGACAACAACAACGTCATGAAGCAAGAACGGGAGGGATGAGCAAAGTAAAGAACGTTTTAGTAAGGTAATTGTAAGGAAAGAGATCACTTAAAGATTTAGGTTCAGTCAGGAGAATAAAATCAGAATTATTTTACGCAGCATGGGAAGGTGTGAATTGCGTTCCCCTGGCTCAGACTATGCCCATTTGCGGAGAATGTTTTGATCAGTCAAACGTTCTTCAGTTTCTGAAGATGGCGTCTGATCCGTATACACGTTTAGCATTGCTTTAGTGACTACTGACAATCAGGTGCGACCAGACTCGCAGTGCGTGCATTAATGATCCCCAACGGGAATCATTTCTGAGTGCTGTCGGCCTATACGGAACACGAGAGAAGCTGTTCACTGTGTGCTTTGGGGGATGGTGTCTTCTGCAAGAACGGAAATATGTTATCAAAATACGGTATTTCAGAAGCCTGGAAACAGGAGTTACTACAAAGCACAGCCAATCGTCTGCACGTTTCGTCGCACAAAATACAGCTCAGCGTATCACGGCACAAAAAACACTTTTTATATTATTCTAAAGGTATATACCCATAACTTTAGAATAATATAAAAAGTGTTTTTGTATATATATGTATACACACACGCCCGTGTGTAGCCTTAAATATTCGTGTATGCATACAACATGTCTGTAAGCATAAACTATCGGTTCGTAATGGCTTGCTGTATTTACTGCGTTCAGCTTCAAAGTCATGCAGATATACTCGTCCGGTGATGTCCAGGCTCGCAGAAACTTTCAGAGATCATCTTTATCGGAAGGACCATAATGGGTAAAGAGCAGAAAATGTTTTGACACGCTGAGTATCAGTCAACGTTACAAGAAATCCTTGTGTAGGTTAGTTTACACCATGCCCAGACATACTGACGCTTAGCAGTAAACTTTCCGGGGGACTATTGCTGTTTGGTCTCCAAAATATCGATTTGCACCTCACTTTACATACTCGTATATCTTAATTTGAACGTAGTAATTTTTACTGATAACGACTCCGTGAAGAATATATTCGTATTTGTAAACGATATAAAATATATGCCTTAATCAGTCACAAAACTTTTATTGCACACATTTTAACACCGTGTATAACCCTATTTAAAGAATCAAGCACAATATATTTTCTAATTTTACGCACTGTACTGTCTGCAGTATGGCAAGTTTCTAGGCGCGTTCGCAAAGTTGCGAAAAACGAGTATTAGCTTCGTCATGCCTGTCCGTCTGTCCGTATTTCCGCATGGAACAACTAGGCTCTCACTTGGCGGATTTTCATGAAATTTGAGTATTTTTCGAACATCTGTCTAAAAAATTCAAGTTTCATTAAAATCTGACAAGAATAACGGGTACTTTACATAAAGACCTACGTAAATTTATGACAGTATCTCGCTAAATTCTTCTTGGAATGAGATATTTTTAAAAAGTTGTAGAGTAAATCAAAATACATATTTTATGTCCATAAACTTCCCCCCCCCCCCCCCCCCCAGAAAATCGTGCCGTTCATGACATAATGCGAACAAGTGTGGTACAGCCAGACAGGCCACACATGACAATATAATACGGCGCATGCGCTTTGCATGCTGGATAACTAATGCTAGAGACACGCCCAGAATATATAATACTTATTGCTTTTCGACGGCAAGGTGCCTCAGTGTTACATTTATGCGTACATTGGTTGTCTTGTGAAATGATACTGTATATTTGTTATGGATATAGGTGAATGTCAAGGTCAAGGACGTCTGCAGAATCGTAAGGAGTGCAATTCGGAAAAGAGGTCTACACTTTCCCTACCTAATTATTTTAACTGGCATAAATAATGATGTACAACAACTTTGTCAGATTTGGCCTGCAGTACTCGTACAGTGAATGATATGAGTTGTCATACACCAATAAACTGGGTGATGACCAAGACAATGACTTGTCGCGCACGTATGCGTTTAGAGAATACAAAGCAAGAGGTGAGAGTTCTCATTATCCGCGACAAGTGGTTATTGTCACGTGTCAAATACTTTCATCGAACTTCGTAAACCGCAACAAATGGCGGCAGAATAGCTCTCAGAAGGTCCAGAGTTCGAATACAGAAGGTGATGATCCTAACAGATATTCAGATTTCTTGCTTAACTCATTTTTAATGATAATAATATAATAATATTTATTAACTGCAATTGGGTTGTCACCCGGTGGCAGTGGTTATTTTACATGTATACAAAACATGAAATCGGTTACTACTGAATTTAAGTCGGGAGAGCTACATGAGAAGCATGTAGTGGCAACTTGGAATGTTGGGAACCATCTCAGCATTTGCTTTTATGCACAGGGAAACCAAGAAAAACCTGTGTCGAGATGGCCGGTTACAGGAACTTCCGAGTACTGACTTCTTGCCAGCAGTCCGGCATCTAAATTAAAAAAACAGCAATGCACACACACAGTACAATAAACACACATATGATAACAACACCCACACAAAACAATTACAACAATACACACGGCCAAACCAACAACAATTACACACAAGACAACTTAAAACTAACGACAATACACGCGAGACAAATTAGAATACATGTACAAAAGGTAAAAACACCCAAATAAGACAGTACTGTGTACAGTTTCTTGTAATTGTTTTTTTTCCAATCATTAATTCACTCACGTTTTCACCCCAGTCCTTCACTTCTCATCACTTACGACCCTATAAACCTTTTCAATAAAGACTCGTCCCCCCCCCCCATTCCCTATACTGCACATCACTTCACCTCATTCCACTTCACTTTGCTTAGTTCACTTCACTTCTCTTTATTTCACTTCGCTGCAATTTATATTGGATAACTTTTCACTTCACTTTAGATTTTTCACTTCACTTTTGACATTCACTTTACTAGACTTCGCTTCTCAACACTTTTCGATTATTTCCAGCACACTTTACTTCCTTTTAATTCAACTCAATTGTCACTTTCCTTGCCCTCTTTTTAAAAGTGATTGGTTTGCTGGGGAGAATTCCTAACACTTCTGCCGGTAACTGTTTCCAGTGTTGGATGGTCCTATTCACAAAAGAATATTTCCCGATATCCGACCTTTGCCTCCTACTCCTAATTTTCCTTTCATGATCTACCCTGCTCAGATAGTGTGGCCATTGTAATCCGTCGCATATAGCCTTCCACGTGCGTTCTCCGGAGTACGCTTTGAAGAGGGCACATATGCGTGATAACTTTCGACGCAACGCCAAAGTTTCCCAGTTCGGATTGTTCGTATGATGTGCAAATTTGGCCGCTTTCTTTTGCACCCTGTCTAACGCATTTATTTGTCCCTCCCTGTACGGATCCCAGCATGCGGCCCCATATTCACGAATCAGACGTACAAGTGACATGTAGGCTAAACTTTTGGTATTACTATTACCCTTTTTTAGTATTCGCATTGTGAAGTGTAGAGCTTTCCAGGCCCTTTTTCACCGTGTGGTTGACTTGATCCGCCCAACTTAAGTCACTGCGTAAGGTTATTCCTAAATGATACCGTTGACACAGTAAATTATACACTCTGCAAAACAATTCAAACTTATTTTCGTCTTTTCAGTGCTGCGTCATGTTTCGGCCGTTAGGTCTGGCCACCTTCACCCAGGTCGTACTGTTAAAAACAGAATACCCAAGCGTTCAGCTCCATGCAGTTTAAACAAAATAAACAGTATGATCTATTAATTTCTCCATGGTGCTTAGTATGACTGTTACATAGTACAATTACTCTTATACATAAAACCATTTAAGATTCATGGATATCTCTCCTTTTTATCTTTGCAGTGCTACGAGTAAATCTATGCTTATACTGACTTTCATTAAATAATTCCAGCTTGTCACTATGGACTTCGCGATTGTCCCCTTTCAAGACTTGAGCGTATTAAGTAATAGGAAGTTTTAAAAATAAACCCCGGGTGAGGTGTCTATTGTCTGTGGATTAGTCACGCAGTGGAACAGGCGCACACACATACATACACACACACATACGCGCGCACACACACACACACACGCGCGCGCGCGCACACACACACACACACACGCACGCACACACACTCCCCGCACGCACGCGCGCGCGCGCAAATACCACAAGATGAGTGCGAAAAATAACAGGACAACAGATGTAATAGAGACTTCACCCGGCGATTCGCTTGAAAACTTTCCATAACGAAACATTCTCACATCGTGCAAGTTCTACTCGACAACGGAGATGGAATGAGGACATTGAAGAGACCCGTACTGCTGTAACAAGGACAATTTAAAATATTCGGTTTGCAGATAGATCAAGCACTGCAGAATTAAAGGAGAGATATACCCATACTCTAGAAATTAAAGTCAAATGTACATATATATATAGGTCTAAATGTAATTTCCACGGTTACCAGTTATACTATGTACCGTGTTTAAAATATGCGGCAATGCGCGTTTCTGAATTTCTTTTATAACTTTATATGAACTGCTTGAAAAAGGCCATACACAATGGTCGAAACACGTCGCAATAGAGCATACATTATAATAAATGACAGTCGTTGTGAAGAGTGTATAACTGACTGTGTCTAGAGCAGTAAAGAGCAACCTGGGGCCGCAAGAGCACCCCCCCCCCCAGGGGTTTATTGAACACATTTAACTTAAGATCTATCATCAGAATGAAGGATAACTTTCGTCAGTGATGTGGTTAATTTCGCACGCGTAGTTAGATTTGGTAAACACTGTTTAATTTGTGATGGAATTCATGACTACTGCATGGTTAAACATCGTGTGCTGGAAAATTACAGTGGGAGGGATGAGAAAATACGGAGTGGTAAGCTCCACCATCACACCTAGGTTTTCACTTCTAAGTATGTTCACACAATAGGTTATGAAAGTGTATGTCAGTCATAATTTTATAGAACGGAATTCCATGTATTTCGTAAAACAAAAATCAGTGACAAACAAGGCAACTTTCTCATTGACGTTCTTCTATTCTTAAAATAATGTAGGCCCAAAAATTAAGTTACAAATATTTTAAATACTAAATTTACCAATAATTAGTCGATAGTAATTGTTGTTTTCTTCATGGTTACACCGTGCATCAATGATATCAAATACTTTATTGTCCAAATAATGCACTCAAATATATAAAACCGTTAAATTGTTAAAAACCAATTAAACTTATAAAAGTCGCTCCATCGTGTTTCGGTTCACGAAGGAACCATCATCAGACAACGTCTGCACCGACATGCACTGTTGGACAGACTTGTAATTTTAGCTAAGCATTGGTTGTAGCTCCCTGATGGTGGTTCCTGCGTGCAACGAAACTTGTTGGAGCGACTTTTATAAGTTTAATTGGTTTTTGACAATTTAATGGTTTGATATATTTGAGTGCATTAGTTGGACAACAAAGTATTTGAAGTAATTGTTGTCTTTCAGTCTTAGTACGAAATATATTTTTTATGATGAAATAAGACGTTTATTGTTTAACCTTTTGCGCCGAAATTATTATTTTTTTAATTTTAGCACTCTGTATATAAAATGTGAAAAATACAGGAACCAAATACGTTAGAATTATGAAACAAACTGCAGTTTGAAGAGAAAAAAACGGAGAGTATATACCATGTTTAAAATATTCGGTACCTATATTTGTTGAATAAATACATAAAATGCAACTTTGGAGGTTAGCGGTGCGGTACGTCAATTATAGTTGACGTTAGGCGTCTAAAGGGCAAGGTTTGAAGGTTTCAAATGGCCCTTCGGCAGTAGAAGGTTGCTCTGCACCGATCTCTACAGCAGTTCTAAAGCACAATGCGATTGTACATAACAATCAAAATCTCTGTTACCGAGTCGGAGTAGTTCAGTCAATACAGTAACTGGACAAGGGCATGTAATTGGATTTCGATTGTCGGCAGTGGTAAGACTTTTTCTCTTCCCCACCACGCTCAGACCGGTTGTGGGGACCATCCAGTCTCCTGGTCACCAGATAGCGGGAATTCTTTCACCACGGTGCAAAGTGATCGAAGCTTGAAATTAATAATATACTGCCATCTATTGCCGAGGTAAGAATGTGTGCAGTAATGCATGCGTCTGCATGGCGTGCTATTTAATTAGGTAAATAACAGTAAATCTACTATATTATTATTATTATTATTATACAATATGTATGTTTCCTGCCACAGGCATTTCTTCCTGGTACTTCTCTTGAACCAGCGGTGATCCCCACCGCTCAGGCTTCAAGCTTCACATTGCAGTACTTTCCGTATTATGTGTGATGTTCCAAGTATAGCTGTC
>Ga0131853_10019558_pt1 | contig 12322 bp, 4 predicted proteins | sample TergutLab28metaG_FD_92764 | JGI IMG/M metagenome (GOLD analysis project Ga0131853, IMG submission 92764) | Labiotermes labralis P1 segment gut microbial communities from Petit-Saut dam, French Guiana - Lab288 P1 (version 2) (version 2) | ecosystem: Host-associated > Arthropoda: Insects >...
CTTCTTCTTCTTCTTCTTCATCTTCTTCTTCTACTACTTCCATTGGCATTACAGCCCACTGTGGGCTTTGGCCTGTCGAACAATGTTCTTCCATTTTTTCCTATCTGCCACCAACTCTCTCCATCTTCTCACTCCCAGCACTTGAAGATCTCTTTCTACTTCCTCTTTCCAGCTTTTCCTGGGTCTTCTCCTTCTTTTCGTCCCTTCCAGTTCTTGAGTGAGGATCTTTTTGGGCATCCTATCCTCCTCCATTCTCTCTAGGTGACCTAACCAGCTTATCCTTTGCCCTTTTATCCACTTTACTATATTTTCTCCTTTGCTCATCTCTTCTAGCCCGCAACTCGACACCACTGGTATGAACTACTTGCGTCAATGAAGTGATGAATATCCTGGATTCGAATGCAAGTAGACTAGTAATGTCAATTACTTCAGCATCCCAACTAACAATAATGTCGACAATCACGAGAACCCGTTAAACGAATCACAATTGCTGGATGAGCAAATAGTGGCGACAAAATGTCGCTATCAGCTAACGAGACGTTCCGTTTTGTCAGTGTGGCTGTGCGTGACTCATCTCTGCTGTAGGTGGTCCATTGTGTCGCGGGAACATGTCCCCCATTTCAGTTCACATGGCCGGCTTTTTGTGAGAGACACACCGAAAACACTGTGGCGTTTTCCGTTCTACTCACTCTTATGGTTACCATCACCTCTCAAACCACGATCAAGTCACCTCTTTACTTAATACAGAACTGGCCTTGTTACGGATGACGAACAAAGCTCTCGTTAGGTACACAGTTTTAAACTCACGCGAGAGACATCCCATTTAAAACGAGCTTGTTTGGTCTAACCGGGCCAGTGCCTCCATAGTAAACATGTTAACATTGGGTGCGACCAATTCTACAGTCCTGATGAGCACCCAGTTATTCTTCAGAATTTTCACTTACTGTTCAACACAAAAAAGGCTGCAGGTAATAAAAAGATGGGGTGATGTAGTCAGTACTATTGAAATAAGCAGAAAATTTGGCAATTTTCGTAAAATTTATCCCGCTGTGGTAAACCACATCACAAATTGGTAATACCGTCAGCCACAATAAGTTTTATTATTCCCGTCAACACACGCTACATGTTTCGGTCATAATGAACATCCTCAGACACTGAATGTATGATATTTAAAACTACAAAATAAAATGCACACACATACACACACACACACACACAAATATATATATATATATATATATATATATATATATATAATGAACTTGTGAGATTAATATATTACTCATTTGCGACAAGAGTGTCACAACACAAAATTTGGCATTTTTTAATTATTGGTATAGAAAGAAACGTCTGCAGATGCACTTTTAACAGGTATAGTGTCATAACGCAGTTTGCAAAACTCGCCGCTGGAGAGCAGTTGTGTCGTCGTTGCACTCATAGAAAATTATAGCACTTCAAAAACTTTAAAAGTCTCTCCTGAAAAATCACACATTTTGAATTGTGACACTGTTGTAGCAAATGAGCGGTATGAACGAGGTGTGTGTGTGTGTGTGTATATATATATATATATATATACACACACACACACACATATACATATATACATAATGAACTTGGGAGATTCTTAGAATGTATGTTGGCATTGCATTTTAACCCCTTAATGACGAAGCGCAGACCGCTGTATTTAAAGACCCAGTTCGTACCGCGCAGTAAACACTTTTCATCTCGGTTATAAAAACCAATCAGTTTATGCTGTAAGTGGCACAAGTCGCTGTTTGTTCTCAGATAAATACAAAACACACAAAACAGTGTGGGCAGAGCGTACAATTGTTGAATGTTAAACTGGTGGTGCATCACGTGACAAGTAGTGTTTAAAAGGTTAATGCTCTCTTTTTAAATTTTAGTATTCAATATATATTCACTTTATTTTGAGTTTCAAATATCACGTATTTAATGTCTGAGGACGGTCCGTATGATCGAAACATGTAGCATGTGTTCACGGGGCTAATAAAATTTGTTGTGGTTGACATGCATTTATCTTTTTTAAAAGAATTTCACGCTAACTCCAGTTTAACTCATCATACAAATGTTATCAAAATAATCGCATTAAACTGTTCCCGTACTTAAGTGCAACATCATTATGGCGAAGATGGGCTACACGCATTCTAAACCTCGGCACTCAGCAGTAGCAAACGATGGGCTTCTGACTTAGAAAGTATTGCTTTTTGTAAGAAGGCCCGTAAGCACTGGGTGGTTAGCTTGCACTTGTTATCTGCACAGTTCCGGTAAGACAGCAATTCCTAACAGCTCTGATGGAGAATCCTGTCAGCAGCTTGACATGATAGTGACCGAGCTACGACGGCTCACCTATATAAAGGCCTATAAAATACAGCACGCATCAAAGAACAGAGTGTGGAGTGGAATAACAAGACTGCCTTTTCAAAATCTGAACATTAATTTCCAGCGTTAATTGAAGGAATGAGGAATCTGTCACCACACAGAGGGACGTGTGGGTGGTCTTCAGCGAACACATACACGGATGCCATGACACCCGCCGCTCTGTGAGAGAGCTCGGCCCTGTGACCAAGTGATCAGTTGCACAGTGAATTACACTTTAGCAGGAAGTGATGGGAGAGAAAGGTGTACCTACGTGTATCCATCTACCGTCAGGACGTTGAAGAAACGTAGGCTCTTTACTACTCCACATACACTTAAGAAAAAGCGTTATCTCCCAGCACATCATGAAGGTGTACGGGAAAGTGGAGATGTAGCTCCACGCATTCTTAAACTCGGCATTACGTGGACGTAAGCAGTGAGTTTCATACACTGTCCGCTATACCACCCGCCGCTGCCAGAAAAAATAAAGCACCCGATGCCCACCAAAAATGAGGCTGGGTGTGCCACAGGGCTCGCAAGAGAGCCTTGGAGAAGACAGTGGTTTAAGAATATATTGGTTGATTTAACCAAGTGGCTACAAGCAGCTTATAAAACGTAACTTGTTTCTCCTTCTGGCACCCACCTTACATATAAGTCTCAACTTTCTCATCGTTTTCTTTGTTCTTTCCCTTGTTTTATCGTCCATCACGTATCTCCCTCTTTGTCATGGAATACTACTATCCTTTTCCGGACCTAACATTTCGGACAGCCCACCCTGATCCCCTTCCCCTCCCCGCCCTTCGTACCGCTGAGTCATCTCCTCCGTAACAACAATAACAAAACAAAACGAAAGATATATTACTAGCGTATTTAAAGCCATACAAGGCCGTGCCTAGGAGATTAGTTAGCTTCAAAAAGTTGCTGCCAGCCAGACGGAGATGGGTTAAAAACTGTAACGAGCGCTGGACGAAGAATCTGAATACTGGCATTACAGTCAACTGGGAAAGGATTATGTCGGTAATACACGTCTGAACTATCTTCGATTTCAAGTTTGATACAACTATGTTGCGAGATGTTCGTTAGTTACAGGTATAAACGTGAAGTTGACCCTACAGACCCCATGAAGGCTCACAAGGGGAGTGAAGGTACAGCTCCAGCCATGCTAAACCATTTCACAAGCTGGAGGTGAAGAACCAACTCACGATCCAGCTGCTTTATCCCTTCCTTACCCGTTGAACAAAAGAATGTGTGGGCCCGTCGGGTGGTTTAGAGAAGAAATAAATCTCTTGTTCCAGTTGGTTAAAAATTAAATATGACTATCCGAAAATTTACGAACTTTCCAATATATATATGTATGTATGTATTTCCCCCTCTACAAACACGCATTAGAACATAAATAATTACTATTTTTTTTTGGCGCGACAGCCCCCAGTAGGCCAGGGCCTCCTCATTCACGAGGTTTTCAGATCACACACAACGACGCACCACAATCGGTAGGACTCCTCTGGACGAGTGATCAGCTCGTCGCAGAGACCTCTACCTGACAACACAAAACACTCACAACAGAAAAACATCCATGTCCCCGGTGGGATTCGAACCCACAGTCTCAGAAGGCGAGCGGCCGCAGACCTACGCGTTAGACCGCGCGGCCACTGGGACCGGCTAATAATTACTACTAGTCTCTCGAAACAGATAAGGCTTCCGGAAGAGATTACTTAAACTCATTTCACGCAAGCATTCATCGCGAGTTAGATTCTTCTTGGGCCGCGCAATGTTGTTCACATCGCTGCTGTTTACTACAGTTACTCCACATTAAATGAGGTACTGCAAACTCCTCTCAGGCGTGATCGCAAAATTGCGAAAAGGAACTATTAGCTCCGCCATGTCATTCCGTCCGTCCATCTAGCTGTCCGTCCGCGTGGAACAAGCAGGCTACCACTAAACGGATTTTCATGAAACCTGATATTTGGGTATTTTTCGAAAATCTGTCCAGAAAATTCAAGTTTCGTTACAATCCGACAAGAATTACTAGTACTTTACATGAGGACGTTTGCACATTTATGACAATATCTCGCCGAATTCTTCTAAGAATGAAAAATGCTTGAGAAAAGCTGTGGAGAAAATCAAACGACACAATTTTCCGAAAATCGAGCCGTTATTACGATAATGTGGAAAAATACGGTAGAATATAACAGCCCCCCAGATGGTAACATACCGCGGCGTATGCGCTTTGCATGCTGGATAACTACCGCTAGAGACAAATTCAGAATATGTACCGGGGCGCTGATAAGTCCTTAGCCCGACCAGGAAGGAAACAAGGTCGGAAGCATGTCAGGGAAGCGCGCGATTTCAACAACATCGAGACGCGAGCTGTCATCAGGTTTTTTTTTTCCTGCAAGGCAAGGCGCCGAAGGAAATTCACGCCATTCTGACAGAAACATTAGCTTGTTTCCTTCCTGGTGGGGCTAAGGACTTATCAGCCTATTGCTTTTCCATATCAACAATGGTTACGCGAACACGCCCCAATGTTACGTTTACACGTGCATTACCCGTCTTTTTGAAACGTTCCAAACAGTTACAGGCACTCGTCTCACGCACAGTTAGTAAACAGCGGAAGAATTGTACCATTCCAGGGAGACAATCAAGAACGGACAGAGATGACGGAAGAGACTGATATACAGTGAAAACACTTGCTAATCAGTTGCACGCCATCTTGTCTGCACTTGGTTGAGTGCTCGCCTCCTCCTGCCCACAAACCGCGTTAAGAAAATGAAACAATTAGCTGGAGGTTCTTCACCTTGAAATGAACACAGCCTGGCTGCGTATCGCAGCACCTCGCGGACGACAGCAGAACGGGGCAAGAGCTTGCACAGTGCAAATTGAGGACAGAACACAATATTATAACAGGCTGACTACAACCGTATCTAACTATATCAAATTTCTAAGCACATCTTGAAGTTTTGCATATTCTGTGGATATAGACATTCTGAGGACCGTACATCTTGATACATTCTTATAATAAAACCAACAAGAAGCACTTATTTTTCAAATTTATTTTTGGAATAGGACTCTGCATGTTTCGGACAGTATCTCTGTCCGAAACATGCAGAGTCCTATTCCAAAAATAAATTTGAGAAATTAGTGCTTCTCGTTGGTTTCATTACAACAATATATATTATTTTATACCATACATTGTGTGTTCGCTCTATCTGCATGGCCAGGCCTGTCGCTTCACGCACCAATCGATTGGGAAATTGCCTTTGCATTATTCCACGGCAAAATTAATTTGAACAATGAAGATCTTTGAATGAAGATATCTTTCCACTTACAAACTGTAACCGGTAGGTAAATATACAGATATTTTTAATTATAATATTGCGAATATTCCACCAACACCTAAGACCATCGAGGACTACAAAGAGTTTGTAATCCTAATTTGACTATTTCAACTATATATATATATATATATATATATATATATATACACACACACACATATAATGTATAGTGAGAAACACTGAACACTGAACCTGGCCTACTATGTACTGAATACCGACGTACGATACGGATGAGATCGGTGAATGTATATGCCAGCAATATTTCCTGTATGCTTCACTTCCCTTGAAACTGCATCTCCATGATAACCATTACGTTAAAACCGTAACACGTTTGCGAATATTATATAAAATGCATTATTATAATAAAATCAACCAGATGCACTAATTTCTCAAATTTATTTTTGAAATAAAACTCTACATGTTTCGGACAGTTCCTCTGTCCATCAGCAGGAATTTTTTCGCTGTACACACAGCAATGGTATATGTCATACAGGTTTGCTGACAGCTTGCAACCTGTATGACTGTGTGTACAGTGAAAAACTCCTGACGATGGACAGTAGAAATGTCCAAAACATTTAGAGTTCTATTACAAAAATAAATTTGAGACATTAGTGCATATAGTTGGTTTCATTATATGAATTTATCGCGATGCACGGTCATCTGAACGTCAAAATGATATAAAATAACAGGTAACCAGATTTAACTGTTAAATGTAATTTGTTACTATACACTGCACAACACAAACAAAAAAACGTACACTTTCCTAATTAATATTTTAAGTTTTTTTTTTAAATTTATATGTCTTCTACATGTTTCGAGCCCGAGGGTTCATCTTCAGGAAGACAGCTGTACATGCAGCTACGGTATGGTATGCTGTACATGCATTGGTATAAGCAGTCTAGTAGGTAGAAGAGTATGTAATTTGTTAGTGGTTAATAAATATCTCCAAGCAACTGCTGCAAAAAACATGCCCATTTCACATGTCAAAATGAAAGTGGAGGTCCGGGCGAAGCCGTAGTTCATTACAGTAACCTCACATCTAGCTTACGATTCTCAGATTCGAATCTTGTTCCTCCCAAATCTATACCAGCCTGACTAGTTAACCTGCATGTACAGAACCAACACAACAAATTTCTCGTAGCACGCCTATGTGAAATAACCTATGAGAAGCGTCTGCGTATGAGTGGAATTGAAACAGTATCTTTGGCATTGTTTTTTAAAAGGGGTATTTTGTATCGACTGTCGTGCGACGCGCCTTTCTCCGCTGCCAGGTTCATTAATCCTTCAAAGACCAAGATTAGCCTGAATTACATTAAAAGATTCAGTTCGTACCGCGCAGCAGACACACTGTCTCGATTATAAAATCCAACAATTTAATGTTTTTACGGAAATAACTGCTGTTTTGTTCTGAGACCTATACAAGACACACAAATGCACTCTGTTGGCAGATGCAGAATTTCTGAAATTTGAACCTGGTGTTACATATAGTATTCACTAGCCTTTAAACGGTTAATATTTCAAGAGCATGCATATGCATACGGGAACAGAAATCGGAGGAAAACACAGACGACAATTCAGACGCCGTAAGGGCACCAGCATCTCAAAAGCTACGTTTTCGACAAAGTGGTTTCTAACCCCCCCCCGCTTAAGTATGAACATCGATTACTTTCACGTTCATAACCAGTTACACTTAAATCAGCCTCTTCATTATGGAAGTAAAGGAACGATACACACAAGGCGCATGGCTGTTATCTGCTGGGGAACCAGACTAAAGACGGTGAGATTCTAAGACAAGACAGCCGCCGCTTCGAATGTTATGTCTGATACTTCCACTGTTTAGTGCTTCACTCCTCAATTCATTACAAACGCACTGCTTTGCTCAGTTAAAACACTCTCTGATCGCCTTATTTATTATTCCTTGAATTGTGTACAGACACGCTAGCCGCGTCTGACAGGTACTACCGCGCTTCATTTAAACCGTTGACGGCCATTATATCGATAAAGATGGTCTATATAAATTTTCTATTCAAGCGTTTCCCTGTTGATAAACATGCATCAGGATGTAATGTGGGCCTGCAAGCTGGTTTAAACGCTCGATTTAAAACGGTCGCTGGATGTCAAATAGCAACGTAACAGGAGATGTTACTGCTTAAGTGACGATTGTGATGTGGATGATACCAGAAGGTGATAGGACAGGGTAACGTTTTTTAAACTGGTGTGGTGTAACGCAGTGTTTCTCAACCGCCGGGCCGCGACCCGGTACCGGGCCCTGGCATCAATTATACCGGGTCGCGAGAGGTTCTCCTGGAATTTGTCGTTTTAGTTTTCTAAGCAATTTGCGTGAATAAATGTCTGATAGTGGAAATATTCTGAGGAGAAAAATATTCGTGAATGTGTCGGAAAACTCAGACCCAGACGGTGGCCTGAGGAAACTACAATATGCTACAAGATTTCATTAGTCCAGTGATTGATAACTAATTTAAATGTAATTTTATATTTGTCAACATGCCACACCGTATACATAAGTGTACTAAACTCTTTATGATTATGCCATAATTAATTATTAATATTTATGTTAGTTTAATGTATGAACTTAAAAAATGGAAAAGTATTTACGAGTAAATTTGTTGGGACCGGGCCCTCGTCTTATGAAAAAAGAATTTACCGGGCCGCGGTCTCACAAAGGTTGAGAAACACTGATTTAACGTATCCAGTACCTAGCAGAAGCAGAAAAGTTTGTTTAAATTCGCCAATACTTTCAGGCTGAAGTCATCGTTAAACACCACATCCATACCGGCTCTGGAGACCACCCAGTCCTCGATCCCACGGGTACCCGGGGTCTCTTTCCACAGGGGTAAAACGGCCGGAGCGTGAGGCTGACCACTTACCTCCATTTAGTGCTGATGTTGACAGTGATGCTATACCTCCACTCCCACTACGTCACTACATGGCATGTACAGAAAGAAGTTTAACCCTTTGGCGCTGAAGAATTGCATTAAAACTAGACATAACATTACCCTCATCTTCTTTATATCGCTGGATAGTACGGCTTAGTAGGCTGTAACAGGAGACCGGACATACTACTAAACTGCAGTGTACGCACCTTGACACAGGCTTTTAATGGCACATCAGTATGATTCTGAGATCGAATTTCATAACGAATCCCAGGGTAAATAAAGGAACGCATCCGAACACTTCGCCACGAATGTACATGAAACAGGGCGAAGGTAACAAAACGTTTCTAAAAACCCGTCCTTGTTAAATGTATACAGATGAAATCACCTGGAGTCCCTTTCTGGGCGCGTTCGCTTCCCTGCGGAGCGCCTATTAAAATATCTCTTCCAACAGTTCGTCTGAACGCGGCTATATAAAGGCCTTAGAACAGACGGAAGTGTCTTCATAAAATCCAATACTGGGGATTTCGCAAGAAATGCTGCGGCCATCTAGGTTCTGGCTACACTCACTCACACACGTTAACACAAATCTCACATGCAGACCTATAGGCAGTCTCCATCACACAGGCTTATCCATCATCCCACGCGCAAAACAGAATAAAATCTTGCTTGCGGATGCGTCTAGACAGCACAGACAAGAGGTCCACTTCCATTATTCAATTAACACAGCCTTTGCTGATCAGACTTCACAGTTATTACCCGCAGTATAAGTTTCTACATATTCTAGCAGCAGAGCTACTGTCGAACCTCACTGACTGTAGCGCCTAAACCTGAAGCCATGACGAGAATATAATGTGCAGTGTGAGTTGCGTAATGGTTTGGAAAGAAACACTTGAAATTTGCATTCACCAGTGTTTTGATTCAAATAAAAATCAGCATTCATGAGCTGAAAATACAGAGGCAATTCCAGGGCGGAAGCTACACGCCTATTACGCCATGCGCATATTTCTTAACTCGTTTATCACCAACATCATCATAATAATCATCATCACCATTTGGCATTACAACCCTTCGTGGGTTTTCGCCTTCTCAGCCAAGTCTCTCCAAATTCTTCTTTCCTTTGCCGTTTCCTTCCAGTATTTAACTTTCAGGTTTTTTTTAGATCTTCCATAACATCCTCTTGCCATCGTTGTCTTGTTCTTCCTACTGGTCTAGTTCCCATGGGTTTCCAATCTAGTAGCTTCCTAGTTGGTCTTGCTTGGTCCATTTTTTGAATATGCCCCAGCCATTTGACTCTTTGTGCCTTGATGAATCTCACTATATCTGCACCTTCTATTAATTTATCAATCTCCAGGTTGTTTCGTATTCTCCATATATTGTCAATATTGACAGGGCCAAATATATTCCTTAGTATTTGTCTTTCAAAAATGCGTACGTTGTTTTCATCTTTTGCTGTTAAAGTCCAAGTCTGATGAGTACGAAACGACTGGTCTTATCATCGTTTTATATATTTTCATTTTGGTGTTTTTCGTTAGGAATTTCGATGTTATTAGTTTTGCACTGACATAGTATGCCTTAACTTGTTTACTGTTGGGTTAAGACGTGATTATGTCTCTTGGAGATGCAAGCTCTTACGTGCCTACTGTCCGAAGCCGGATGGCAGAAGAATGAATATGGAGCAAACGCGCAGTGATAATTTACAGGGGAATAGGGAAATACAAGTTTACCCGTAACAAGTCATGAAGAGTCAGAGGGGGACGAAGTGTTGGGCTTCCAGCTCTAAGCGCCCGCCGCACTTACCTCCAAGGAAATTCCTTCGTACAGATTTCTGTTAGAGGCTGAGTGGACCCCAGACATACTGAATGCGAACAGAAGAAACAGGTCACTTGAAAAATTTCCAAGGCATCTACCGGGAATCGAAACAGGATCCTCCCGTCTTGTGGCGCAGTGGGAATGGGGAAGTACTCGATAAAAATTTATCCGAGTGCCACTTGTCCACCACAAATCCTACACGGACTGCCTTAGGATCGACCTCCTGGTCTTCGCAGAGAGCCTCAGTTACGGACATGGCCGTCATTTGCAACTGCATCCGTAATGTTGAGTCTCAGTCGGAATGAGCCCCTAGTCACTACGGTTCGTTACACACATAATTACAGCGCCAAACGCTTAATTTGAAATTAATTGTGTTCTACACACGACAGCCGCAGGTAACGAAGTACAAGGGCCACAGTGGTATCACACCTTCTGAATTTACTCGAATATCTAAGAGGCGTTGCCGGTCCCAGTAGCCGCGCGGTCTAAGGTGTAGGTCTGCGGCCGCTCGCCTGCTTAGATCGTGGGTTCGAATCCTACCGGGGGCATGGATGTTTGTCTGTTGTGAGTGTTGTGTGTTGTCAGGTAGAGGTCTCTGCGACGAACTGATCACTCGTTCCTACCGACTGTGATCCAGAAACCTCAAGAATGAGGAGGTCCTGGCCCGCGTTGGGCCGCAGCGCCACAGAGAAAAAAAAATCTAAGAGGCGTTCGTCGTTTCAGACATCGACGCCGTGTCTCGTAAAAACCAACATGTTTACAACACGCGATAACAAAGACACTTCAAACAATCAATCTATGAGCTAGGTCCGAACAGCATTTCCATCGGTCAGTACCTGTAGTCACTCATGTCACATTCTATTGGCAGTGACATGAGAGCAGCACCGGTCAAAGAAGGGAAAGGGGCAACTGGACAACCGAGGTTGATCCGTCAAAACCTCCTCCAGCACCACTTTCTCCACTCAGATTAGACAGCACTACAAAGTCTGAGTGTAAAGTCATTATGTTTGAATAGGCACTTGAGTAAATGAGCGTATGCAGGCCTAACATCCGAACGATAAGAATAAATTCGCCTACAAAACATAGGCTAGACCTCCCACCACTTCCCATTGGCCAAGAAACGCATATAAATTGCAATGCAATCTGCCACACACGCAGAAGTTGAGGGGTGGGGGGGGGGGGAGTTTTAGACTTGACAGTTTCACACACACACACACACACACACACAAGCCTTGATTCAAAACAAGACCACAAATTTTTTATTGTGATACGGGGGGTCGTTTTGAAGGAAAAAATGAAGACGCAAATTCATAAACCTTTACAGCATAAGTCAAGGACATAAAAGCCTTTACATTAGTGTTCGGTGAAGGCCACGATACACCGGAATTCAGAGAATCACACCACTATTAAAACAAGGATATTTTCTAAAATACAGGTAAAGGCTACCACAGTCCGTGTGCCATGAAGGCATGGCTAAAATCATTCTTAACCTCGGCACTGGCAGTGAGTGTGCAGCCTAACGCTCCGGCCACCTTACCCCCCCCCCCCCCCCCCCGGGAGAAAGAGCCTCTGTACCCATTGAATAGGAGATTGTGTGGGCTTCAGAGTTTGTCAGGGTGTTTCGGAATAAAGAAACTCTCGATCCTTCCAGGATTCGAACACCGGATCATCCGGCCCGTAGCCTAGCCATTACACCGACTACGTTATCCCAGGTTACCATACAAAACAGTTTCTAACACGTATATTATTGCAAAGCAGCGGCAGACATGACCGTGGTGTATGCAAATGAGCGGCAATAGCCATAGGAGCGTGTATGAAATTTTATTTTCCTAATGGCAGGTACATTGACTGTTTATCATTGATCTATGCGACCAATAAAAGTAAAACGTTAAAATTACAGTA
>Ga0131853_10019559_pt1 | contig 12321 bp, 9 predicted proteins | sample TergutLab28metaG_FD_92764 | JGI IMG/M metagenome (GOLD analysis project Ga0131853, IMG submission 92764) | Labiotermes labralis P1 segment gut microbial communities from Petit-Saut dam, French Guiana - Lab288 P1 (version 2) (version 2) | ecosystem: Host-associated > Arthropoda: Insects >...
CGCCCCCCCCCCCCCCCACCTTCCAACCAATTGGGAACTGTGTAACAGTGCTGTAGCCGTGGTTGCAAGTGCTAAGTTACAGAATGGATAGAGCCTGTTATGACATTAATCAGTGATGCTGGCCTGGGTGCAGTTAAGTGGAAGATGCTGGGTACAGACACGTGACGGTGAATCATTCGGTCACATTGTTGGACGAAGAAAGGGGTGCCCTTACACACCTGGTTGAATCCATGTGGCTACAGGCAAAGGCAGTCCTTCGGATTACATGTTCGGTCTCGCCAATTACGACCAGGTATAAGTTTAATGCTAAAGTTTGCGATCCATTTAGCAAATTCGTGAACATAGGAGGCTCTGATTGTGACGCAGCCAAGGATGTTGAACTGGAGGCGGAAAGTGTGTAACGGAGTGTGCCATATCAATGACCCTTTTTGTCAAAACAGGAGAGGAATAATTTGTCTTGACCTAGAACAGTGGCAAATCCATAACCACAAGTAAGATCTGGCAGAAGGGTTCTGTGTACCAGACACATTTGTTACACAAAGTGTTTTAGCGACGGTGACAGCCAAAAACACCGATCAGTCGTTGGACAGAAGCTCCGTGGTCCCAACGTATCTGGAAACAATTACAATGCAAAGGTCACGTACAGAAAAGAATGGGACCCAGACTGAGGGACATGTGAAAGATAGACTAGGCACAAGTTTGCAGGATGCCTGTGGGAAGCAAAGGTTGTCTCATGAACTCTGAAATAGATGAGTTACAAAATTATATGGTTCATCCATCGGGAGAAATGTCAGTAATTTGAATGCCAGAAGGGAGGTGTGTGGGCTGTCTTTTGTCATGCATTGTCAACGGTGTACAACATGGTCTTATGTATGCCTGTAGCCAGGGGGTGCAAATGGGTACACTGCACCTAGTATTAATTTGCAAGATATTAAGGATAAGCATGCTGATCAAATTGAACTTCGTGAGAACAGTGTAACCAAACCAAGCTATAAAAAAAAAAAAAAAAACACACACACACACACAGTTAAACTGGCTGAGGACACAAACAGTGAAAAATGAGATACGTGTTCAGTTCTCAAGTAAAGAATGTGTATTATTCTAGTTAGAATACTATAGCGAAAGAATGGATGCATTGGTTAGAGTGCTATGTGCATGCCACTTGTAGGAGCCTTTCCATCTGCAGTACAGAAACTTCCACTAACATTGCAACTCTTCTGCATGTTATGTCATATGTCAGGCATTTTAATCTACAGTTGAGGAAGCTGGCACCTTATGATATCCATGAAGCATGCTACTGTGATATATAAGGTTGCTTGTTCTCAAAAATGCACGTATGTGCAAGATGATAATGTACAATGTTATAATGTACATTGCATAAGTAAAGTGTCGATTTTGTGGTCCTGACAAAGGTACTTTTTATGCTTGTGCATACATAATATATATATGCACATTATATGTATAACAAAGCTCTATATAAATATACATATATATGTACATTTATACACCCACATTGGAAGCCACTGCACCCACTATGTTCATGATGAGCCTGGTCTTCATTGATGACGCAAATTCAAGAAGAATGCCAGTTCAGAGGTAACACATACACATAAACCAGGAGATCACACATCCTTAGTGCCAGGTCAGCCAGGCAACTAAATTTTGTATGATGGCCCCCAACATTTGTGGGTCTTTGATATTGAACTTGGTCCATGATCCCTTCTGGCCCCCTAGAATTTTGAGGCTCCTCATTGATTTTTGGAAAATGTGTGAACTCCTGACATGAACATTCATTACCAAGTGCTGTTACAGGATGCAGTTACCCCAGCATTCAGGAACCTTGCCAGTGTGGATTTTCTAAAGTGATGTCTTCCTGGGAAATCTTAGAATTCTGATGGAAACTTGAACTCTGTTATTATGACACAGATACATGAATCTGTTATTGTAATGACCGTTGTGCTTAAATTTGGGTTGCATGATGCAGTACTGTATTGTAATGATGGCATTTAAAAAGGAGAGATGTCGTTGGTATACTCAGTATGAGACCTATCTCCAAAAGCAATGGATACTCTGAAGCAGATGGATGTGGAAAGGATTTGGAAGGCAGAGGACAAATAAATGAAGATCAAGTGATCCAGATGCAGGGAAGCATTAAATGTGAGTCTGTTCAGTATTTACCATCAGATTGAGTGACAAAAAATTTTAAATCTGTCTTTCTCATAACTACATTTTGTCAGCTTCCTGCACACCTCTTGAGATTTTCACCATTACTTGACTACATTATGGAAGTTAATCAGATTAAAGATTTAGGGCAGTATTTGTGGCAAGAAGGCTGTTTTAGGTGTAAGTGAATATTAAAAATGGTACTGAAAATAAACAGAAATAAATGCACAAAAATAAAAAATAAAAATACAATGTGTTTCTTGAAAATAGATAATTGTCGATGTGATTGCAGTCACATTAATAAACAAAAGGTGGTAAATAATTTCATAAAAACTGGTACATGGGTAGCATACCTGTTAATATATGTATATATATATAATATATATATTAGGCATATTGTTTGTTTAAGTTAATGTTTACAAAGCATTGGATCATAAGCGATGCAAATCAGCAAATTTTGTTATGGTACTTTCAGGTTCTGAATTGAGTGTGTATGGGTTATGTTCCAAAATTTGGTTGAAACCTCATGCAGGACACCTAAGAATGTTTAGTTCCTTCATTCCTTGTAGTGTGATTCAGGAAAAAATGACAATACATGAATTTTATTAGATTTTACACAATAAAATTTAATGTTAACATGGTATATAACTGTTACCATGGTAACAGATATTATTTGTTACCATGGTAACAGTTGCCTCATGTCTTTTGTACATGGTGCGCATTATGTAAAAGTATGTGTCTTGAACTTGAGGCTTGTATAAGAGATGTGAATTTGTGAGGAAGTAAAAAGAAAGTGATCTATAAATCATGGCAGAAGTTTTGACTGAAGAAGAGGTATTGTTGTCAAGTTTATAAAGTCAGTGAACTTAAACTCTTGAGTTGAAGTGCACAAAACAGTTTAGATTCTTCTATAGTGTCCTGTTCCATGTTATTTTTTAATCCTGCAATGCTCCTTTGTCAGGTTCAGTTGGGTGTGGTTTGGTATGATGAAGTCTTTGTCTGTGGGTCCCAACCACATTCTTCACTTTCACCAAATTATGATAGTTTTGATATTTTGAGAATTGAGTAACTAATACTCTTCAGCAACATAATGAAGGATGAATATTGGTGTCAGCACTAATTTCACGATCCTAAGTATGAAGTTACTCGCCATGTGCTTTTCATGATGTTCATTATTCTGCCACGCTGTAACTCTCTTCAACATGGCCAGCACTTTTGGCTCTGAAAACTATTTCAAGATCTTATTCTGAGCCTTTCTACAATTTGGCAACTTATTAATGCAGTAAGAGATAAATCATAATTTTATAATTATTTTTCAGACTCATGAAGAGACATCTGAGTCTAAAGAGGAAGAAGTTACCAAACTGAGTGAATACCAAATTCTGGAGCAAACTTATGAAAGAGTAGGTTGCAGCATTTTGAACTGAGGGATGTGTGTTGTGTCGTGTGAATGCTATTAACTTGTAGATAAATTCAATCCAGTTTGGTACGTTTCTGGATTTAGTTTTAATTTAATTAAATTTTAATCTCTTTTAAGCTGCAAAAATATTGTACTTTTCTTCTGACTGAAGGTTGCTATTTTGTTGTATTCTGGTTACCTTATTATGCAAGGATAGATGCACTGATGGACAGAATCACAACCTAAAGATAGGTAATAAATTCTGTGAAAGGGTGGAGCAGTTCATGTATTTTGGAACAACCCTCCCACATCAAAATAGCATTCATGAAGAAATTAAAAGCAGATTGAATTTGCTATCATGTGGTGGAATCATATTCTAGTTTGCTATCCAAAAATATAGAGACTAAATAAACAGAGCTATAATTTTGCTTTTGTTTTGTATGCATGTGAAATGTGGGGAAGGAACATTGGCTGAGCATATTCGAGAATAGAGTGCTGAGGAAAATGTTTGGACCTAAGAGGGGAGTGAGGAGGTAACAGGAGAGTGGAGAAAACTACATAAGAAAGAGCCTTATGATCTGTATTCCTCATCAAATGTTACTTGGATGATGGAATCGAGGTTAGTGAGAGGGGCGGGGCATGTAGCATTTATGGGTGCTTACAGAATTTTGATAGGGAAAACTGAGGGAAAGAGACCACTTTCAAGACCATGGCATAGATGGAAGAATAATATTGAAGTGGAATCTGGGCATGCACTGGATTGATCTGGCTCAGGAAAGGGACAGGTGGTGGGCTGTTGGATGGCAATAATTAAATTGTGGGTTCCATAAAGTGCAGGGTGTTTCTTGACTAGCTGAAGATCCCTTGGCTTTTCAAGAAGGACTCTTCTCCATGGAGTTAATTTGTTTGTTTGTAAGAAACTTAGATGGACTCGTGGTATCATGTTTGTGCCACTGTTCATTCCAGTTACTTTTGGATCAGTTGGAACTTTATTAAACTTAATATGGATATGAACTCACCCTGCTTTGTGCTGTGTAACCTCTTACCTGCAGCACCAATATGGCATGTGTGAGAAACATTATTGCTATCAGCATACTATAACAGGACCCAGAAATTTTGTCATGTAATATATCATTGAAAAATAAACTGTAAATTACTGTTTATTGTTTTGAAAAATACCTCTTCAAGGACAACATGGCAGCCACAATAAATCTCTCATTAACTTTCTTGTTGGTGGCAATAAAAATTTGTCAGGATATCATTCATAAACATAACTACAAATTTTGTCTTAAAAATACACACTGTATGTTAACAATTTAGAACATGGAGGCATAAAACTTTGGCATTATGTCTGACCAATTTTAATTTAGAAGGCGTTAATATTATTGAAAGTTATACTCCAAATTAATCACTGGGTTTATATAAGCATTACTGGTACTTCACAATCATTGCTAGCCTAGCTGTATAGAATTAAAGTACGTGAAGAAACGGACATTATACATAGTGATTGTACTGTCATATCTGTAAATTAACAAGGGAGGAGTATTGTGGTACACTAAAGTCACAGGTTGTTTCATGTTGTGCAACTTTATTAATTAATGCTTTTCAGGTGCATGCTCAGATAGAAAAGGAGGGCAAGATAAATTTTGCCCATGAATACACACAAATCTTTAATGCATTCCGTAAGGCCTATATGCGTGAAGAAGAACACAGGGAGGAGATTAAAGCACTAAAAACACAGGTTGAAAGTAGTATTTCTAATATGGCTTCTGCAGAAAAACTGGCAGCAGTTGATAAACAAGAAATTTATAAACTCAGACATGAAATTAATGAAGCTTGGAAAATGGTAGATTCATCTCGTGCCCGAGAAGAAAATTCTCAGCAAGAAATTGAGAGTCTTGGGCAGCAGATCACTCGACTGAAAAAGGAGTTGGAACTTCGGGATCGGCTTGCATTGGGCACACGGGAAGAGTGAGTGTAGTGGCATTAATGTATTTTTGAGACTTGATTTTTTATTAATTTGTGATTCAGACATGTTTTAAGTAGTCGTCATCATTTTGTTTTCTGGGTAAAATAATGTCCTTATACAAAGGTTTCATGTTGGCTAAGCTGTGATTTGTTACTAAATGTCCAAGTCATTGACCTAATCCCAGAACCTTTTATACAGCTGCCATGCATGAGGACAGTGATGGTTTGCAGCCTTTCCAAACTTTGAACATTGTCCTGTTTGTTTAGAAGTTACAAGAAGTGAAATGTTGTATCACATGGCCTTTGAGTGTATATGTATAATGTACCTGTGAGGTTTCAGCCAAATTAAGACTTTTGTCACCTGTGAACTGACTTTATGAAGCCAAATGTCTACCTTAAGGCCCAACTGTATGTGGTAGTGTGTGTCATTAACCCTTATTATGCTAACATGGAGAATATGGTGAGCTCCTAATAATGCTAGCAGATGGCAGATGGGATTTAACTCGGCATTTAAAGGGTTAAAAGTGCAGGACTGCTCAAGGACTAAATTTTAGAATGGGATCACACAGTACATTGAAGACAATCATGGAGCAGTCCTCACTCCCTTAATCTAGTATTATACGACCCTAAGTAATCCACTTAATGTCTGAAGGTTTACTTCTCTTCACCAAATGTATCATAGGTTTCATGGTGATGTGAAAGGCAAAGATAACCTTTTTCGAGAAAGGGAGCGCTTGATGCATGAGGTTGAGATGTTGAGAGAACAACTTGGCAGTGCCTTAACTGGGCAAGAAGACCTAGAAAAAAAGAGTTCTGCTGCAGACCAGCGATGCAGTGAACTAACCCAAGAATTAGAGGTAGGCACAAAATTTTGTCACTTTTGGAAAATGTCTTATCATGTGTAAATTCTTCATGCTGTACAGGCAGACTGAAACATTGTCATGTTTTTTTTAGTTATTTTAGAGTGAAGTGGTTTTGTAATATCATTAGTTGCTCATACATGGGCTTTGTCCAGGGTAGGAAACAATCACTTTTTGCTGTTCAGCTATAACAGGTAACAAATCTACAGCTGTTTCACACAATGTTGGCTGCATCTTTCTTAACTTTTAACAACAGAGGTGATTCACCCAGGAAATTATATAGCTATTTTTGTACCGGTGTGAATGTAGTGAATTTGCAATATATTATTGTCTTTATTCCGTATTGGTTTTCTTAACCTGACTGTGATCTTTCTTTAGATTTTCTATAATAATAGCAGGTGACTCTTGTGTATTTGTAAATGCATGCCTGTGTGTGTGTGTGTGTACACAGCCAATAAGCTTGCCACAGTGAATGGCCTGAGGCTAATTCCCAGATTTCGTGTACATCTTTTTATTAATTTGACTAATCTTATGAATAATATTTTGTTTTTTGGTAGTTTAAAGTCCTTGATTGTAAGTGAACATTATCCTGTTTTGCTACACTGTATTTTATTCATTAGATTGAGACCTTTCAGAGGAGACATATCTTGACCTGCTTTGCTTGTCATAAACGTTAATCCAACATTCCTAAACCTTCTGCCAATAGTTCAACCTCTTATTTTGGTTTTCTCATGAGTTGTGTTTGTTACAGTTAGGAGGCATGTGCACACATGCCCCTTCCCCACCCCCACCCCACCCCCCGACACACACACACACACACACACACACACACACACACAGGTGCAGACACCTTTTCTTATGTAGACTTAATGTTAAGTAAGGAGCTGCTGTGTGAAAGGAACATTGCCTCTCCATACTGTGTTGTTTATCACAGCATAAACAATACAGTTATGTTTTGCACGATATCTCTAGGTGCTAGAAAAACTGAGTGCCTCTTAGTTCTGTGACCAGCAGCAGCAGTTTATGGTTTTGAATATTTCAGTGTCAAAGGATTATGGAAGCAACACATTTTGAGTCTCTTTTTGACCATCTATGTAATGGGTGATCAGAAAGTAACTAGGAATAATGTGTTTGAGAATGAGATTGGATTTTTAGGCACATTCACAATATTTGCGAAGAGTGACTATTTGCTGTGTCATGTCTGCCCATCTGTCTGTTCGTCTGTCTGTCCGCATTGAACAATTCGGCTCCCACAAAATGGATTTTCATGAAATTTGATATTTGAGTATTTTTCTAAAATATGTCAAGAAAATTGAAGTTTCATTAAAATCTGACAAGAATAACGGGTACTTTACACAAAGACAAATACACATTTCTGATAATATATCACTCAGATCTTCTTAGGATGAGAAATGTTATGGACATAATTTGTGAAGGTTTCACCTGTACCACTTATTGCTGAAATGTGCTGTCACCTAACAACTTTCTGTGTTGCATGTATTTAAAATTACAGATCTTTTTATGTCGAGGTGGTGGTGGAAGAATCATTTTACACATTCAAAAATTGATGGCCAGATTGTCACTGATTTTAATGTCATTGCTGATGCCTTTCCCCATAACTTGGAATCCACTTACAGATTTTCCCTCCTTTTTTAAATTTGACTTTGTATTTATATCTCCATTTTAAGCCTACGAAGTTAGTGCAAATATGAAATGCCTCAAACATTTGTAGGGAATGGATTTCGATGGTATCTCTTCATTCATGATTAAGGGCTGTTCTCTTATTTTTGTCCCATTATTAGTTAATATTTTTAATGTTAGCTTAACCAGACAAATCTACCTTTCCCCTTGGAAAAGTCTGTTGTTATCCCTATTTAAAAAAAAAGTAGCAGCCCTCTTGTCAGGAATTATAGGCCTGTTACTTTACTTAATTTTTCAGAAATTTTCAAAATAGTGATCTGTAATCACTTATCTCATTTTTTCAGAAATAGGTTCATACTTCTTGACATGGATTCAGAGAATACTGTTCCACCTTCACCAATGTGGTCATTTATCTTGATGTTCTTACGCAATTGGCAATCATGCAGGTTCAGATTGACTTCATGTATTTCGGTCTGTCTCCTAATTATGTGACCTGGTTTCAAAGGTATCTTACCTGCAGGTAAGCCTCAGTTCAGGTTTCTGGGTTTTTTCCCTCACATTCATACACTATAGCCTGGTATTTCTCAGGGCTCTGTTTTGGACCATTATTATTCTGTTTTCTCTTCAAAGATATTTGCCATACTCTTGTAACTCCAGTTGTCTCTTGTTTGCCAACAACATCAAATCTTCTGTTGCATTAGAAATGCTGAGGACTGAAACCATTTGCAATTTGACATTGACATCCATAATTGGTACCTGCACAGTGGCATGATTTTCAATGTAAGCAAAACCACATTTATTTCCTTCACTTTTAAAGCTAACAGTATCGCTGTTAGGTAGAAATTAGATTTTACTCCTATTGCCTGTTTCTAGTGTGTTAAAGATCTTGGGATACTCTTAGATTCTAAGCTTTATTTTCACAGTCATGTGACTGTATTGTTGTACAATAATATGCTACGTCTCATTCACTACACTACGTCTTATTTTCCTTTCATTTACACCCTTGTTACTTTGTTTTGTGTTGTTGTCTGTTCTAAACTGGGATTTAACTCTACTGCCAGCAATTATGTGACACTAACCACTTCTTCAAAATTGAAAGAGTTTAGAGGAAATATGCTAATTTATGTTACAATACACTTTTCATTAACTTTGGCACCTATGAATACAATGAAATTGTGGTTAGGCTGAATCCATCTATGCTTCACTTAAGGCAGCAGGCCCATGATACCCTATTTCTTATCAATGTCTTTATTTAAAAAATCACTTGCCCTTCCATCCCTAATACTGTCAGTCTACAGGTACCCTCTAAAATAATAAGAGACCACTCTATATTTACTGCTGCTTATTGTGCTAAGGCCAGCCATTCTGCCAGATACATTTCTGCAGCTAATGCTGTCTGTATTAAAATCAATATTTTCAACCACCATGGTATTTTGTTAAAGAAATGAAATAGATCTAATATTATATGATTTGAGTATTATTGTATGCCTACTAGTATTCCCACTCTTCGTACTATCTTTTGTTGCCCATTCCTTCCATGTATTAGTTTCCTTCTATCTGTTAAATGGCCAAGTATCATCCTCCAATTTTGTAATTTTCTCTTTTTATATTGTGTATTGTATCACCTTTTGTATTTGCTTTTGGAATATTCTCTTATGGTTAATTGCATAGGTTTTGCCTTTGATGCCTGTATTTTAGTCCCTTCATGCTGGTCCTGTAATGGTAAATTGGGCTGTTGATTCAGCATGTAAATGAACTTATTATTACTATTATTATTGACTTAATCACATTTCCCAGCATCTATCTGCTGGGAAACCTTCACCTCTCCCAGATTGTCAGTGGAATTAGGCTTAGTTGGGTGAAGAATATTCATCCTATTCCATAATGTCAAAATAATGTGTCCTATTATCATTGTCATCGTCGTCGTCATCATCATCATCATCATCATCATCATCCTTGTTATCATCTTTATGCAGGGTATTTACAATTATATACCTGTAACAAATAATGTTTCTAGGGTATAGTGTTGCAGGTGTTTTGTATTTACATTATTATTATTATCATCATCATCATTATCATCATCCTTGTTATCATCTTTTTGCAGGGTATTTACAATTATATACCTGAAACAAACAATGTTTCTAGGGTATAGTGTTGCAGGTGTTTCGTATTTACAATATTATTATTATTATTATTATTATTCAAGCTCATTTTAAAGGTAAAGGTAAATCTGTCCCTGTCCCATGAAGGCATTTAGGTTGAGAGGTTAGCATCATTCCCTGGTTGCTTTACCCCAGGAAAGAACCCCAGTGCCCATTGAATAGGAGGTGTGTTCAAACACAGGCTATCTGTAGCACCTGCCATTAATTTTTTGTGCTGCCAGTGAAACATACTGTTCCTGTTGATCCAAATACTGTCTTCAAGCAGTCACACAAAAACTTTGAGATGTGTGCACATGTTACTACTGGAGCTCAGCTGAGACCTGGATCATACTGTACCGCTTTTGTAAGGGAATAATATAGTATATTTCAATTATTTATATGTCTTATATTAATTGTATGTCTGTGATTTACTTTCAGTATCAAACAAATGAAATGCACAGAGAAGTCCATGCCAAAGAACGTTTGGAAGAAGAACTTAAGGAGATATCTTTGAATTTGGAAAGAAAAGAATCAGAAGTAACAAATCTCAAACATCAGCTTGGTCAAGCACAGCTCTACATAGGAAAGCTAAAAACCAGTGCAAAAGACCTGAAGGTATTAAATGGAAGAAAACAGTGAAACAAAACATATGATCACATTTGTATGACAAGTTCTGTGTCATGTACGGGGTTAAAACTTTTCTGTAAAGAAAATCCTCCTTATAACATAGATGATGCTTTCTTAGACCGAGATTTGATGCCAGTGTGGTAAGAACTCAGATTGTTGCCTTTTTGGTTATGGTACCATGTCCATTTTTAGGTTAGTACCATTTTGGAGGAACATGTTGCATGCTTCCTCTACCATGAAGAAGCAGGTTGTAGATTCCTTTGAAATCTGGGTAGCATGTCATAGTGTTGAAATCCATAAGAGCACAATCATAGATGATGCCTGCCTGCTGCCGGCATATATATGTGATGGTCAGTATACACACTCACTTTTGTGTGTAGTTGTAAATGTACGAAGAAATATGCATGTATTCTATCTGGCATTTGAGAGTGTCAATCAAAGTACAGTGAAGCATTGCTAACAATACTGTACTTTTTCTCATCCATGTTCATTATGATCATGGAAGACGTCATGTTATATGACTGTGCATTTCCTAATGAAATCTTGGAGGGGGGGGGGGGGGGAGGCCCAAAAAAACAGGGGGAAAAAAATTTTAAGTTACATACGTATGCAGTCAATTGTTATGTATTGCACAATGCAGAATGTCATCGTGCAGTCTGGTTTAAATTTACCCACATTGGAGGAACTTACCACAGTTGTGTTAGGGTAGAAGACTGACTAGCTTGCAAACAGTACATTACACTGAAACACCTGAAAATTTTTACCAGACTGCATGGTGTCATATGCCACAAGACAACAGTCTTCATAACCTCTGCTGTAAGATCTTTACATCTCATCTAGTCCAGTATGTCCAACATTACAGCTTTGCAAACCACCATATTCATATCCTCCAAGCAGCAATGGGGGATGTTAATGTATATCATCTAATGTGACAAATCTTCAGTATTATGGAATATGCCCTCTTAAGTTTCAAATTATCAGTATGATAAGGAATGTAGTACAAAAAAACTTGTAGCACTTTTGCATAAAATTTATTACTGTCATAGTAAAGTAGTTGTATGGGACTCTATTTGCCAATCCTGGTGGCCATGCAGTTTAAGGCGTGGGTCTGAGGCTGCTCACTTGCTGGGATAGCGGGTTGGAATCCCACTGGGGACTTTGATGTCGGTCTTCTTGGAGTGCTGAATGTTGTCAAATAGAGGTCTTTGCATCAGGCTTATCACTCATCCAGAGGAGTCCTACTGAGTTTGGTATGTCTGAGTGTGATTGTGAAACCTTAAAAAAGAGGAGGCCCTTGCCCACTAGGGGCTATTATGCCATGGGGAGGGGGGGGAGAACTGGGATGTATTCTTTATTTCCTTTTCTTCTTCTTCTCTTCTTCTTCATCTTATTCTTCTTCTTATTATTATTATTATTATACGATATGTATGTCTCCTGTCACAGGCATTTCTTCCTGGTACTTCTCTTGAACCAGCGGTGATCCCCACCGCTCAGGCTTCAAGCTTCACATTGCAGTACTTTC
>Ga0131853_10019560_pt1 | contig 12321 bp, 5 predicted proteins | sample TergutLab28metaG_FD_92764 | JGI IMG/M metagenome (GOLD analysis project Ga0131853, IMG submission 92764) | Labiotermes labralis P1 segment gut microbial communities from Petit-Saut dam, French Guiana - Lab288 P1 (version 2) (version 2) | ecosystem: Host-associated > Arthropoda: Insects >...
TGCGCTGACCACGTGACACCCCTCTATCCGCAAAAGTTGGCACTAACTTCGCCGACCGGCGGCGGCCGCTCTGTCGGTATAGTTCGCGTGCGGACTAAGGCCACGGAGTTTAGTTTATGTGCTTATCATCAAGAGGTCAAAATTGTATTATACAGCATCTGGTATCATCACACATGTAGGAGGCCGTCTGGTGCACAGGTTGTGCACGGGACGGCCTCCTACATGTGTGATGATACCAGATGCTGTATAATACAATTTGGACCTCCTGATGATGAGCACATAGTGCTCGAAACATGTAGAGGCATATAATAATCTTATTATAAAACAAGAATTTGTGCGTTAAGTTAGTTAATTACTAAGATTATAGTGAGATGCACGATCAGCAAAACATAAAAAAGAGAAACGAAAGCTACTAGCTTTCATAATTCTAAATAGCAAGTATGAGATTTACTCAATCATTATACCAACTATTGCACATATATAAATTTTATAAATTTTGTATATGTGCAGTAGTTGGTATAATAATTGAGTAACTCGACAACATGCACGTGTAACAACGAAAATAGCAAATATAAGAATTTTCCAACTTTCAGATCTCGATAATTTGAAGACTGGCGGCATGTTAATATAAGTTGTTGGCCCCAAAAACAATTTCTGTATTTAGATACATTGACTTCGTTCTGTACTCCGCATTTGTCTTTATCGCAGCCCTCATTAGCATGTTCACGACGGTCGGAACTTTATGGGAGATTCAAACTGAGAGACAAACTGATGGACTTATTACCTAGCTGACGACATTGAACAAGGTTTTTCTCGAGAAAGTTTGTAGTTGCTGGTCAAGAAGTTCCCTGGTTATGGAAGTCGGGTCTGTCGTCCTTCGCATGACAGCGTGCCTCTGGATGCTGTCCTAAGCCAATTGCTTTCAGCCCACACGGAAACAACCCGTTTTATTAAACAAGCGAGTAGTACAAAGTAAGGTGTGTGATGTTGTCCTTTGTAGAGTTACGAGCTGGACGGTCTGGCATTCGAATCCCGGCAGATGTATGTAATTTTTCTCTGCTTCTGAAACGCCATGCCACTGGGGCCCGCCCAACCACGTATTCAAAGGGTATCGGGCCTTTCCTCCCCAGGGCAAAGGAACCGGGGTGTGATGACTACTCACTTCTCTCTAACGTCGGGGTTTAAATAAGTGGAGCTTAACCTCTATTCCCCCTGTTTGACTTAATGGTATGGACAGGAACAACTTAACCTGTGTTACGCAAATTCACGTTCTGTATGTGCATGTAGGCCTATATGAAATTAGTCGGACACAACATCAAAGTTTCGTCTCGTAGTCATGTTCGTAATTTTTTATTTACAAAGACGGTTTCATGCAGAATGTGTAGGTCTGTTCGTTGTCTAACCTACCGCATTGTTTATATCTAGTCTTATTTGTTTGTTAGGTATCGGCATCAAACCGAAGGCATAGCAAAAGCTTTTGACGGCTGCCGGCTCGTTGTTTACCATTCTATACAAACACTACCCCAATAAAGTTGCATATTTTCTCAAGATCATCACACGTCTTATCAGGGACCCAACGTAATTGTCGCTAGTATCGCTCTCGACTCACAAGTACGCGGGTACGCCATGTTTTTATGGTGTCTGTAAGCGAGAGAAGTGTGTCACTGAGGGTTTTCCATTGGTGTGATATTCATACACAGTTCCGTGATAAAAAGGTCAGCTGACTTTAAATTTAAAGTGGACATGCGCACGCGCACACATCAGATGGGGCGGTGGTCTCAAAGACCCAGTCTCCTTTTCGTATGAGAACGAAAGTGGAGCAGAATACGTAAAATGTTATCTTCAAATGAGACTAAGGTGAAAAAGTAAGAGAAGAGATATAAACCGGAAGACATTATTAACCTTTTAAACGCCGAGTTAAAACCCATCTGCCATTTGCTGGCATTATTAGGAGCTCACCATATTCTCCACATTAGCGGGGTAAGGGTTAAAGAGGGTTATAGGTTTGACGTTATAGAGTGGATTTAAATGGATCGGGATTGGGTCCGGAGTGGATCTTTTACACTATGTGATGCTTTGAGTTCAGGAAAATGCAGGGCAGTTACGCGACTGTCAGTTTTAGAAGGAGTCTGCTTTCAATACCTCGTGATGAGGTGTTAGATAAGACAGAGTCAGATAATACAGTGTGAGTTAAATGTTAGTGAATATTTCGTCAATTTAACCTCGTATTATTTTGGTCATCAATATGATTATGATTTGTGAGTTTGTTCCCCAAGAAATTTGCGACAGTTTATCATGCAAATATGAGGAACCTCGATGCACAGGACCATGAGAAATTGTTTAAAATGCATAATTACTATGCACTCTCAAGTTAGAACGCGCTCCTAAAGAACGGAAGACAAACAGAGTTATTTATTGCTGTAGGTTATGCGAGAAGAGGTTCCCATTGCTATTGGGCCGGCTGTGTATTTCTCTCGGTGCATGTCTTGCATTATGAATACACCGGTGCTCACAATATACCCGCCCGCCCTCTGGCTCTGTATATATTATACTGTGTGTGTGTAAGGTAAGTTATGGGAGTCGGTTTACAATAAATGCCAACAGCATTTCTCTGTAAGTTCATGCTTCTTTACCCTTTCTGCCAAGAAACGTCGTGCGAGGGGGAAAATGGATACTTGTTGGTCTCTTAGTTTAGAAGAGAGATGAAATTTGAAATTTTATATTGTAAAACATAATTTAATATGTAAAAGATGTTGTTTTGGATGTAATGAAATTTTCTTTTTTAATTCTTCAATAATGCTTGTGGCTATTTTAATGTCGACTTTTGGTAGACACAGCGCTACAAGCTGGAATGTCGCGAGTTCTATTTCCGATGCTGTCATAAGGAATGTTTTTCGGCTGAACCTCGAACAGAAAGGAGTGCCTGGAATATTTCCTGGTGTGTGTGTGTGTGTGTGTGTGTGTGCGAGGGGGGGGGTAAAGGCGACCGGTGCGTAGACCTGACAAACTTAGTACCTTTATGTGGTGATTGGAAATCTGGGAGCCTCGAACTCCTGGAAACCTCAGGGCCTGTACAGGGATTGCTTTACTATTGCCATTTCCATGTCGTAATTTCAGTGTAAGAAATTACCTTCTTCATGATATCCATATTTTCAAAGACGTAGAATTTGAGTAGTTAAAACTTCATATTCATTCCCTTAAGCAACGATGATGTAATTTGAAATTGGGAAATGAAACCCAAAATTACTTATTACTTATTACACCTATAGGTTTGATGATACCAGAGGTTGTGTAATGCAATTTTAACCTCATGATGATGAGCACATGTGCTCGAAACATGTAGAGGCATGAAATAAACTTATTGTAAAACAAAAATTTTGTGCATGAAGTTAGTTAATTACTGAGATGAATATACTTAGACGCACGGTCAGCAAAACGTCAAAAAATCCTTTAAGGTTGTCGCTAAGAATTGCCACTGTCTGAATATATTTCGTACCAATTTTTACTAATGAACGTTATCCCCCCGGGACGCAATTCCAGCTAACTCGGTAACTTTGGTAAAATTTTAACACTTTTCATCATCATTGTAAACATGGCGGTCTTGTGAAAGTACGCAGTATTAAAGTGGCATTAAGCGCTGTGCCATGAACCGTATTGACTTAGCCTTACAACCTTTGTGCAGATCCTTCATTTCGAAATAACGTGGCAGTGAGTTGAGTGACTTTGGTGATTGTGGAACACGTAGAAAGTACAGCATCCAAACAATATAAAATTACGTCGAATCAAGCAAAGAAGGCCTTCGATAATAACTTATTTACTTACTTACTTACTTACTCCATGGTGCAGAGTCCTTCTTGAGAAGCTAACTTGGTTTGCAGCTAGTCAAGAAATTCTCCGCATTTCACGGAACCCGAAGGTTCATTACCGCACTCACAAGCGTCCGCCACCTGTCTCTATCCTGGGCCAGCCCAATCCAGTCCATTTACCCACATCCCACCTCTTGCAGATCCATCCTAATATTACCCAACAATCTACGCCTAGGTCTCCCCAGTGGTCTCCTTCCCTCCGGTTTCCCCAGCAAGTTTCGATAAAACTATATTAATATTTGCTTTATTCGGGAAATATGACAGAGAGAATCGTTAGATTACACGATATGCAATAGAAACTCCTGAATATATTTAAAATATTTTTACGAATATTTCAGAATTACTAATATTTCTTTACCATTTCCATGCCTTCATCTGGGTGTTTTCCATAATAATTGAAAGCTTTTATCTTTGAAAAGGCACGGATTATATTTCGTGAAAAAGTTGGTATGTCCTTTTTTACTAACATTCCTAGTTAAATATATTCAAAGGTAGAGTGAATAATGGCTGGATTTTTTTTTGTATTCAGACGGTTAATATACTTTAAAGTAAGGGAATATCCGGTTACATTTGGCATTGTATTTAAACAATGCTAGACGACCTATATACAAATGATGCGTTCAGTCATTTGGGACAGGTATTTGTCTAAAGAAACATAGAGAGGGACATAATCCTCATTAAATTACGCACTAAATGTAGAAAGAATACATGTTAGACCTATTGTTAGTCTTCTGTACAAATGTTCCTTGTGTACCATTAACGTATAGCCAAAAAAACAAGTTGATTACTTCCAGAGGCAGACGGATATTATTAAATTTATGGATGAAAACAAAAATTTGGTTTGATTGCAATCCTTAGTTGAAAATACTGCTTCAGACGTAAAGGCGTAGAGTGGAGGTTAATATTAGAATATAGATTAATTTTTGGAGCGCGACGATGAACGTTCCCAAGTACCATAAAAGTAGATAAGTTCTTGACCGGTTAAATAACCGTCAGCTCCTCAAGAAACGCTTCCCTGTACTGCGGACTTAGTATTCAGTTGTCATACTTGTGTGTAATTAAGGCTCATTAAATAAGCGATACACTGGCAACTAACAGCAAGTAGGGGTCAGCATAATGTAACGGCCGGTAATTAAGTCCTTAGATTATTAAGTCAAGGTGGTAGAGCACAAACAGTCGAGAAAGTTTAAGGCGAAGACAGGCCAGTGAAGAATAAACGGACAGCGCTTCTTAGACACGAGCGGTGTTTTGCCTGTGCCTTTCTTTTCTTTTCTTTCTTTCTTTCTTCTTCTCTTCTGTCTTTCTTTACTGGTTTGAATACTTTAATATAGAAGACAGAGAAAACAAGAAGGGAAGGGAACAAAAGGTGGATGTTAAGGAAGATTGAATGAAAAATAAAAAATACTACAGGAAAGAAAGAAGAAAGGACAGCAGATAAAGAACTAGAGGAAGCAGCGTCCTTTTTGAGAATCCAATAGCATCTCAGCTAATCAAGAAATACCCTGTGTTCTTCGGAACCTGCATATGCAGTACAACTTGCACAAGAGCCAAACAGATGTCCTGACTGTGAGCCAGATGAATTTAATCTGCATCCTCCCAACCCATTTCTTTTATATGTATTTTAATATTATCCTGCCACCTAAGCCTAGGTTTTTTAAAAGTGGTCGCTTTCCTTCAGGCTTTCCTGTGTACATCGTGTACATTGAAAGAAAAGAATAAGCAAATAACAAATTAGAATGAAAAGGATATGCATTTACTAAGAAAGGAAGAATGGTAGAGAGGAAGAAACGAAGATAGAATCGCCACAAATTTTCTGGCACGTGATCTCCGTAGGTTCGTACGTATGCTCGCCATCCATTTGTAGGTAAACCGATGCGTAAGATTTGATTTCCTTGGCTGTGCAGTACCCCATTCGTGGGATGGATTTCAGTTACTGTGATTGATTTCCGAACAAGTAGGTTTGTTGGGCCTGAAAGGCTTGTAAATCCCTTCAGATTGATTTCTCCCTTTTCTTGTAACATCGAAGTGCAACAGTTTTGCAGTACCGCGTCCTGCCACTGACTTGGTGTTCTGAATGCAGAGTTGTAGGAGTTAGGGCACAGGGCGAGGAGGAGCATGATGAGAAGACAAGGGGGAAGAAGACTTATGAATTATAGGAACAGTAAGAAGAGGGGAGAATGAGGTTGAAAGAGAAAGAAGAATTGTAGGTGATGAAGACGTGGAGATAAGGAAGCAAATTTGTTCCTAAAGATTAAATTCTTCTGGGTTGTGACGCCGTGTGCATAACGAGGAGCTAAATGAACTGTACTCCTCACCCAATATTGTGCGGGTGATAAAATCGAGAAGAATGTGATGGGCTGGGCATGTGGCGCATACGGGTGAGGAGACGGGGGTGTGTAGGGTCTTGGTGGGGAAACCGGAGGGAAGGAGACCACTGGGGAGACCTAGGCGTAGATGGGTGGATAATATTAGGATGGATCTCCAGGATGTGGGTGTATGGACTGGATTGGGCTGGCCCAGGATAGGGACAGGTGGTGGACGCTTGTGAGTGCGGTAATGAACCTTCGGGTTCCGTGAAATGCGGGGAATTTCTTGACTAGCTGCAAACCAGTTAGCTCCTCAAGAAGGACTCTGCACCATGGAGTAAGTAAGTAAGTGAGTAAGTAAGAACTATCCTGAAAATAGAGGCAATAAACTTCTTCTAAACGTCTGAAAATCACCAGTCAAAAATACAATATATCTAAGAACGCTGTGGTCTATTAACAGCGTTATGAAAACCTGAAATAACACGAAGTTGTTCCGTTATGCGTCGTCTTTATATGCGATTAGTTCAGAAAATATTCATTTCACAGAGGCTGACTTAAATTCCATGACCTGTGCCTGAAACCAAAGGCTGGTTCCGTTGTTCTTGCATCATATCCCGACTTACACGAATTAATTTAAGAATGTCATGAAAAAGTCACCTGCCTAAGCAGGAAAAGCTGCTATTTGGGTTGTTCTCTTGTCTTTCAGCCATTCATAGTCTTTACATGAGATATATGGTGTAAAGTTTTGTGGTGAATATATTTAGAAGTTGAGTAAATTTCCTGTGCAAGAACTCAACTATTGATCAGTATATCTTTCCTCAATTTAGAAAGTGAAAACAAAACACTTACTTCTCAGTTTAAGTTATAATGAAATTGTTCTTACAAGGTACAAAGTGTTAAAGAAAAAGGGTGGTGTATTGAAATTATTTGGGCAGTCAGTAGATTAGTATTTTAACCGATTTACAGTATTTCACTAATCATTTGTCAGTTTCTTTATCTGTGACTAGAAATATACATAGTCACTGCTGTCTTAATTTATAATTAATTCGTAACGAACACGACCTGTACACTTACAGTAACGTTCTCTGGAGAGATGTCCGCGTTCAAGTAATAATTTACCAGCGTTTCGGAGGAAATTAGTACCTACTTCTTCACGATCTGGGATTTCGTTACCCTGCCCTTGGTGCTCACTGTCGTCTAAATCGCAACAACAATGGTCGACGGTCACGTTTTGGTCAGGCGCGTTGCAAACTATGTGCTTTACTTTAGAATTCTGTTCCACTACAGCTATATTTCTTTGTATACTGTTACAGCGTAAGATTGCAATCTCACGCGTCGTCGTCTGACAACAGCGCTACATTCTCCCCCTCGCTATGGGGATTGCTGCGTAACACGCAGGCGGAATCAGGGATCATAAAATCCCGTAAATGGTGAAATTGGATAGAAATAGTGTTAGTGTCTTTGTACGATCGGTTTTCAATAAGTAGGGTTTCATGCCATAAAAATTAAAAGAGTTTCATATCAGTGTTAAAAATATGTAATTTATTTCACCAAACGATAAGTTTTTTTTTAATAATCCTCAAACACACGCATTCGTTTTTTCTAGTGTGGCACGAATTTAAAAATTCATTTGCGCATAATGGGCCCCCCCTTGCATTCGTAACCATTCACGAACAGCAATTTTCACTTCCTCATTATTGCGTAAACTGCGACCTTCCAAGCGTTGCTTCAGCAGTCCAAACAAAAGGTTTGGTGGTTCAGAAATTGCCAGTCAAAAGACTTCAGCAACTTTTATTTCCAATTTGTTACTTTGTGCAATAGCATTTTAGAGCTGAGGATCACCTCTCGCGACGAACCATATGTTTCGGCCGTTGAAACGACGCTTTGAATGTCACCCGTTTTCCAGTATGAGGAAAAGACGAAATGGCTGTTCATGAAGTGTTACGAATGCAAGTGCCAGATTCCTACCACGACCGAATCGTGCCAAGATTAGACCTATGCCTACTATTCTCAGAGATTATTATGAGGAATATTGATATCTTAGCGGAACAAATAGGCTGCCTATGAAAGGTGTAAACACTTCTAATTTATTTATTGAACACCTCTCATACAAAAGTTTCATGGCAGTGCTAGAGTGTGTCTTGTTTCTAAAGCAGTGGATACAATGACAATTTCAGAAAAAAATTAGAGTCCATTAGTTGGTCGACTGAGGATATCTGCCAATACATGTCTGAGGATCTAGTAAAGTTGAAGGAAAACAGTAAACGATCACTGGGGTATTTAAATAATGCGTTATTGGGGGAATCAAGTACCGGGTGATTTTATTCCAATATATATATTTACTGCTCTGCGGTGAGATGAAAAATTCATTCAACATCAAAGTCGGAAACCTTAAGACTAAAGTACATCATTTGAAACCTAAGAATAGATGGAAGCAGGGAAGCACATATCCCTGGCACTAAGTCCCCCAGAGAACTATATTTTGTACAGTGGAACCTAATTGTTGTGGATACTCAGTATGGAGCTTGTTTCATGGCTCTGTTTAGGCGCTCAAAAATTCTAAGTGGCTTCTAGATTTTTGGAAAACCTGTCCACCTCTGGATTGGATTACGCTATTAATAAGTAGGATGTGACGTGGATTCATCTGGCTTCCCATATGATTGCAGGGCATTTTTTATTAGCGTGGTAAAGAAATGCACTTTGGATGCTGAAAATTTGTTGACCAGGTTAGGGACTGTAATTTTATGAAGAATAAATCGGCTGCATGGGTTTAATTTACGAGTCCATTTATAATTGGTGAAACTATTTTTGAAAAATATGTGGCATCCCGAAACGTGTCTGTCATGTATCACTTCTAATTACTCTGACAGCAACACACGTGTACGTTTTCGGTATGAAACATGTCCGTTTTTATAATTACGAAGCATATGACGTGGCAGATCATCAGAGAGTAGTAGTTCTTTGCGTGTGTCCTAAGAAACCAGAAATTTTGCGAGGTTTGTAGTGGTAACTCCGGTCTTAAGAGTACTGTAATGCAAGAGGCCTGGTATCACCCTGTGGTGGCGAGGCAGACCAGGTTGTACCTACTGGCCCTGCGGCCACTACAGTTCGGTGTCTGGCTGGTGCCCGCTCACCGTCCGGCCCGACCGGCACCTTGCTTGAGGCAGCTTACATTCCTAACCCAGCTGCAGGCTATGAGGCGGCTGAGTATGTGAACATTTTCAACTAAATTCTCAGTACGCGCTTGGTCAAATAGCAGGGGAGATTGATGTATAACCTAATAATGAGACTGAACTGTCGATGATTGGGGTGGCAGTGTCTTTGGTTAATATAGGACGCAGAGAAGTTGTGTGATAGGCAGATACCTGTACAAGAGATGGAGGCTTTTGTTAAATTTGTGTTGGATGAGACACAGCGTGGTGGCCGCATTGAGTCGATATCTGGCTTTGGGTTTGAAGGCGATATCTGATACTCTGTTAGGGCCAGGCCGTGGAAATTTGGGATGTAAATAGATTATAAACACAGTCAAATACCTCTTGAAATAACCTGTTATTTATAAAGCAATATTTCCAGGCATGGTGTCTATAATAAGACATTTGAGATAGGGTCCGACAAGCAAATATAACGAAACAGTTTGGGAGCTTCGGTAATATCTTCTTCACGAATGGAAAAACTGATCCTGTTGCTACTACTACTACCACTACTAATACTGCTACAGCTACTACTACTACTACTACCACTACTACTACTACTACCAATACTACTACTACTACCACCACTACTACTACTACTACTAGTAGTAGTAGTAGTACTAGTACTACTGCCACTAGTACTACTACCACTAATACTACTACCATTACTACTACTGTTACCACCACCACCACTACTAGTACTACTACTACTACTACTACTACTACTACTACTAATAATAATAATAATAATAAAAATACCATTTGCAATGTACGTGATTTCAAGCTTCCTCTACAATGTAAGTGAAGCCTTATCGCGTCTGGGATATTACCGACGTTTCGGGACGTCCATTGGTCCTATCTTTAAGGGTCAAGCTTGACCCTTGAAGATGGGAATTACAGCAAATGAAAACATTTTGGCTTGTGTGGAATTTGATCATCCGGGGAAGATAAATGCCAGTTGGTCATAAATTTACATTGCTCCTCTGCATATGGCACGAAATTTAGTGTGGATGAACCATTAAAATTTACACAGGAAGTCGTACTGACACCTGCCATTAATAATTATCCTGCGTGTTTGGATCTTTGTACTACCAGATTACTTGGGACATTAAGTAAGATTCTCTTCAAGGTTGTGTCGCGGCCCTGGCGGTGAGTGGCCAGCCCTTTCACCGTGGAGGCCCTGGTTTGATCCCAGGTCAGTCCCTGTGAGGTTTGTGGTGGACAAATTGGCACTGTACACTTTTTTTTCCGACCATTTCTGTTTTCCTCTGTCAGTATTATTTCCAGCAATGCTCCATTACCATCTTCACCTGCACATTGCTGTTAGCAGAAGGACAAACGGGCACAGCCTGTGAATCTTCCAAAACATCAATGCTCTTTCGAAAAAAGGGAGACATTGTATAGGAAAGATGATTTTTACTACTAGAACTGTACAATAGGGAAGTATTTTTTTTGTAAAATTTTGCGTCTAATTGCTTGTGCAAAATTAACCTTAAAAAGACATTTCACAACAAAACACTATAGAAAACTTATTTCATGGTGATTATGACGCGTTATTTATTTTCCTTTAACGTTTTGGGTACGTTATATCACAAATAATTAACTTTGTGGACTGTTTCCATTTCCTAATATTTTAAAGCCAACAAACACACACACACACACACACACATTGTGTTGGTTTTAATATATGTGTATATATGTATATATATATATATATGGTGGGCCGGGTAGCTCAGTCGATATAGCGACTGACTACGGGCTGGACGGTCCGGGATGGAATCCCGGTAGGGGCGAGATTTTCCGCACTCTTCCAGACCGGCCACCCAACCTCCTGTAGAATGGGGTACCGGGTCTTTCCCGGGGGTAAAGTGCTGCCGGGGCGTGCTGCTGACCACTCATCCCCTTCTAGTGCCGCGGTCATGGAAGAGTAGAGCTATACCTCTAATTACCCTCTGGGCCACACTGGACCTGTAACGGGATCACTTTACCTATATATAAAACTCTATTAGTTGTAATGCATTAAACGATGGAAAAAATCCACAAGGTTAATAAATTTAATCATCACCAGATGTAACTGTATTTCTTTAATGGAAAAAAAAATATTTACAGACGTTCCACATATTCGTCGAAGTCTTACTGCTGTTTCGATGTAACTTACGCAGGTCACTGTTTTGGAATACTGGCTGACATAAAACGTGATGACCAAAGATATTTCATTGCATTGAGTGGAAGCATTTCACATATGGCATGATTCAGTACACAGAAACTGCATACATACTGAACAGGTTTCAATTTATTCTCGGAAAACGGCGTGTCGTTAACGCAAATTGAACCTGGAACTACCCAATTAATAGAGAATTTGTGTAAGCCCTTTAAATTACATGCACAGGCTGATGTAAATATGATTGTTTTTAACCGTCCTGTTTTTTTTTAATGGTAACAGATAAATGTTTTTAATTTAACATTGGAACGTCCTTTTTTTTAAGCTTAAACATTACCATGTTAGGAGTTAGCGTACGGCCATGGTGACTTCTAATGTATCTGTCTTCATCCGCTCCCAGACCACGTATATATGTGAAATAAAGCAAGAGAATGTCTCCATTCAACGTAACTGATCTGTCCCATGAATGTAAGCTACAGCTGAGTTATTTCCTATGTTTCCAAGAAGTGACAAACTGCCAGTGCAGCTGTGTATACAAGAGAGTGACCAGTATTTCTCTGAGAGCAGCTTGGACGCTGGGAATTTAACCCTTTAAAGACTACGATTAACCTGAATTATATTTAAAGTCGCGGTTCGTACCGCACAGTAATGACTCCATCTCCGTTGCAGAAACTAATCTTTTAATTCTGCATAAGGGAATAATCGCTGTTTGTATTGAGATCCATACAAAACACGTAAATACACTCTATCAAGTATCTCTGAGATCAGATTGGACGCTGAGGATTTAACCCTTTAAA
>Ga0131853_10019562_pt1 | contig 12321 bp, 11 predicted proteins | sample TergutLab28metaG_FD_92764 | JGI IMG/M metagenome (GOLD analysis project Ga0131853, IMG submission 92764) | Labiotermes labralis P1 segment gut microbial communities from Petit-Saut dam, French Guiana - Lab288 P1 (version 2) (version 2) | ecosystem: Host-associated > Arthropoda: Insects >...
GGGCGAGGGGCTGCGCGTCGAGGCCACGCATGCCTCCTTCCGTCGGCCGCGGCCCGGAGGAGGTGCCCGGCCGGTGCCGGTCGGCGCCCGATCAGCGCGCCGATCAGGCCGGTGCCGGGCTCCCGCCGCGGCCACGCCTGCGATCCCTGCCCAGGCCGGGGCCGGGCATGCCCGCCGTGTCCGGCGTGCGCCGGACCCGCCCGCCGTCCAGGGCTCGGGCCGTGGCCCCCGCGTTTCGCCGCGGACGCGCCGGGCAGCCGACGAGGAGGACCGCAAGCCGCCGGCGGCTCGTGTGCGTCCTGCGCGACGGGTCGCCCCCTGGCGGCACGACCCGTTCGAGAGGCATGACCATGGCAGCGAACGACCTGAAGGGCCGCAGCGTCCTGGCGATCGTCAGCACCTACGGCGTGGAGCAGGACGAACTCCTCGTTCCCGTCGGCCACCTGCGGGACAACGGCGCCACCGTCGACGTGGCGGCCACCGCCGACGAGCCGGTGCGGACGCTGGTCGGCGACAAGGATCCGGGCAAGACGGTGCAGCCGGACACGACCTTGGACGAGGTGGAGCCGTCCGGCTACGACCTGCTGCTCATCCCCGGCGGCACGCTGAATGCCGACACCCTGCGGCAGGACGGCCGGGCGGTGGCGGCCGTCGAGTCCTTCGCGTTGACCGAGCGTCCGGTCGCGGCGATCTGCCACGGCCCGTGGACCGTGGTCGAGGCGGGGGCCGCGCGGGGCAAGATGCTCACGTCCTACCCCTCGCTCCGCACCGACATCCGCAACGCGGGCGGCGACTGGGTGGACCAGCCGGTCGTCTCCGACAGCACCGGGGGCTGGACGCTGATCACCTCGCGCCGGCCGGCCGATCTGGACGCCTTCCTGCGCGAGACGGAGAAGGCACTGGTCACCGCGCCGTGAGGGAGCGTCGCGCCCGGGCGGCGCCCCGCGCCGGGTGCTCCGGGTCCGCGCGGGCCGGGCGTCAGGGCCCGCCGTCAGCCGAACAGCGCCCCGGAACGGGTGAGTTCGAGGACGCGGACGACGGCGGGCGACATCCGCACGACCGCGAGCGGAACCCCGAGTCCCCGGGCCTGCGCGCGCAGGCGCAGCAGGACGTTCATCCCCGAGCAGTCGAAGAACGCCACCCCCGACAGGTCGAGGTCCAGGCCGCCGGGGGCGGAGGAGAGGGTGTCCTGCAGGACGTGCTGGAGCATCCCGGCGCAGCCGAGGTCGACCTCCCCGATCACGGTGGCGCGCGTGCGTGCGCCGGCCTCGGTGAGCCGCACCTGCAGTCCGGAGTGCAGGTCCCGGACCACGCGGACGTGAGGAGAGGGGTGCTGCTGAGCTGCGGCGGAGTCGGGGCGTGCGCTCGCTGCAGGGACACGCTCGATGCGGATCATCACACCGCTCCCCTCGATGGCGGACAGGTGCGTCCAGGATGCGCACCCGGAAGGAACCCGTCAAGGAATACACGAAAATCCATTCACGTGTGTGCTGTCCGGAATCAGGCGTCGTACGATGTCGACCATGGACGATGCCGAACTCCCCCGGACGGGATGGACGTTCCTGACCAATCACGCGCGCGTCCTGGCCGCCATCGCCCGCGACCCCGGCGTGCGCGTCCGCGACATCGCCGCGCGTTGCCTGCTCACCGAACGCGCCGTGCAGAAGATCATCGCCGACCTCGAGGCCGACGGTTACCTCACGCACACCAGGAACGGCCGCTCCAACCGCTACCAGATTCCCGAGGGCACGGTGCTGCGGCACCCCGCGGACGCCGGCCCCACGGTGGCGGACCTGCTGTCCCTGCTGTCGGTGCACCAGGGCGGCAACGCGGCCCCGGACGAGCAGCCGCCGGACCGCCCGGCCGGCTGACCGCCCATCAGCGTGCCCGCCCGGCCGGCCCCGGCCGCACGCCCTGCCGCTACCGCGCGCCGGTCGGCGCCGCGGCCCCGCGCCGGGGCCGGCCGCCGCGCCGCCCAGCGGGGAGGTGCAGGCCGAGTGCGGCCGTCACCAGCGCCGCGGGCAGCAGGACGGCGCCGTGGTGGGCCCAGCGGAAGAGGGCCCCGGTCGCCGCCGCGCCGGCGATCAGCAGGAGCACCACGACGGCGTTGCGCACCGGGGCCCGCCCCTCGGTGACCAGGCCGGCGATGATCGACGTGACCATGCCGGTCAGATACGCCGTGGTGGCCTCGCTCCCGGCGGCCACCCGCAGGCCCGCGTTCTGGCAGCCCATGGCCGCGGCGGCCAGGAACAGCAGGGTGTCGCGCCCCGCGCCGTCCGGCCTGGTGTGCCAGGCCAGCCAGCACGCGGCCACCAGCCACAGCAGCAGGCACTCCAGCGCCAGCGCGCCGCGCAGGCCCGTCGCGGGCAGGCGCCCCCGGCCGCCTGCCGCCAGGCTCCCCACCACCGCTCCGCACGCGTACGCCAGCAGGGCCAGCGCCACCGGCCGGGCGGCGCCCAACTCACCGGCGCCGAGATGGAGGCCGACGGCCGCGGAGTTGGCGGTGACCACGCTGGTGAACACGCCGCCGAGCGCGAGGAAGCCGAAGGCGTTCACGCTGCCGGCCGCGAGCGCGAGCAGGCCGCGGGTCCACCCGGGTCCGCTCCTGCGGGACGGCGGCACGCGGGCTATCCGGAGGTCTGGTCGGCGGGCGTGCCCAGCCGGCCGCGTTCGGCCAGCCGGAAGAGGAGGATCGCGGAGGGCAGGATCAGCGCGCCGGCGGCGATGGCCACGGCGACCAGCACCCAGAGCACCGAGTGCGGCGCGGCGGCCGCGTCGATCGAGAGATGGGTGCCCAGCAGGTAGGGGTACTGCGCCACGCCCCACCCCAGGACGACGAGCGCGACGGCGGCCCCTGCCGTCTCGCGCAAACCGAGCGGCCTGCGGACGGGCCGTGCCAGCACGATGACGCCGGCCACACCGCCGGCGGCCGCGAGGATCACCAGCGGCAGCGCGCGGTGGCTGAGTTCGTGGAACAGGCGGGGGGCGTCGCTGCGCAGGACGAAGATGCCGCCGACGCTGACCGCCCCGGTGACCAGGGCCGCGGCCAGGGCCCGCACCCGGAAGTACTCGGCCAGTCCCGGGTCGTCCGCCCGCACGGCCGCGACGCACAGGTAGACCGCCGCCAGGTAGGCGCACACCAGGACGGCGAGGACCCCGCCGAGCGCGGACGTGGGGTTGAGCCAGCTCGTGATGGCGTCGCCCTTGCCGCGCGTGGGCACCCGGCCGGACGCGATGCCGCCGGTGATGGCGCCGAAGCAGAACGGGGTGAGCAGCGAGCACAGCGCGAACGCGGCACCGTACAGGCGCTGTTCGGGCGTGCGGATGGACGCGTGGCGGAACGCGAACCCGGCCCCGCGCAGCACGATGCCGAGCGCGGCGATGCCCAGCGGGAGGTAGAGGGTGGTGGTGATGGCCTCGAAGGCGGTGGGGAAGCCGGTCCACAGCATGACGAGGCAGTAGATGAGCCAGGTGTGGTTGGCCTCCCACACCGGGCTGAGCGAGGCGTCGACGAGCGCGCGGGGTGCCCGGCCGCGCTCGGCGCCACCGGCGGTCAGGTCCCAGAAGCCCGCGCCGAAGTCGGCGCCGCCGAGCAGGCTGTAGGCGACGACCCCGATGAACAGGAACACGGCGACCAGTTCGGGCATCAGGTTCCCGCTTCCTGCGGCGCGCCGGCGGTCTCGCCGCGCGGCCCGTAGGGGACGTCCACGCTGTCGCCGCCCTCGGTGCGCCAGCGTCTCTTCATGGAGATGAGGACGGCGCCTGCGGTCAGGCCGACGGCGACGTAGATGGCGAGGACCGCGGCGAACCAGGCCCACAGGTTGCCGCGGGTGGCCACCGCGTCCCTGGTGAGCAGGTGCCCCACCACGATCCACGGCTGCCGGCCGACCTCGGTGACGATCCACCCGGTCTCCAGGCAGGCGACCGCGGCGAGTCCGCTGAGCGCGCTGGCCCGCAGGAACCAGCGCGCGCCGGTGATCGGCCGGTGCCGCCACAGCAGCCAGGCGTACCAGACGGCGAGCAGGAGGAGCACGAACGACAGCCCCACCATGACGTCGAACGCCAGGTGGACGGTGTTCACCTCCTGCTCGGAGGGCCGGTACTGGACGGGGATGGCGTCCAGGCCCTTGATCCGGGTGTTGACGCTGAAGCCGGCCAGCAGCGACGCGCCGTCGGGGATGCGCAGGCCGTAGCGGATCCTCCCGTTGACGAGCACGCCGCCGAGCGTCTCGGGCACGTGGGTGCCGGTGGTGGGCAGCAGTTCCACGGCGGAGAACTTCGGGGACTCGGCGTCGAACACGTACCGGGCGATGGTGTCGCCCATGACGATCTGGAACGGCACGGCCACCGCGGCCGTCACGAAGCCGATCGTGAAGCCCATCCGGTGGTAGCGGGAGGTGCGCCCCCGCAGCATGCCGACGGCGTAGACGCTGGCCACGCAGAACCCGGCCACGATGTACGCGGCGAGCAGCATGTGGAAGAACTCGTACCAGAAGGCTCCGTTGAAGAAGACCCTGCCGGGACTGACCGTGTCCACCTGCCCGTTGCGCAGGGTGAAGCCGGCGGGCTGGTTCATCCAGCTGTTGGCGGCGATCACCGCGCCGGCCCCGCCGATGCTGGACAGCGAGACGACGACCCCGGTCCAGAAGTGCGGCCAGGGCCGCAGCCGCTTCCAGCCGTAGATGTAGATCGAGACGAAGATCGCCTCGAGGAAGAAGAACAACCCCTCGATGGCGAACGGGAAGCCGAAGGCGGCTCCGTAACGGCCCATCATGCGGGGCCAGAGGATGCCGAGTTCGAAGGTGAGGACGGTGCCGGTGATCGCGCCCACCGCGAACAGCACGGCGGCGACCTTGGACCAGCGCCGGGCCAGCAGCATGGCCTGCTCGTCACCGTGCTTCAGGCCGCGGTAGTTCGCGACCAGCATCAGCGAGGTGAGGGCCACGCCGAAGGGGACCAGGATGATGTGGAACCCCAGGGTGAACGCCATCTGCTGCCGTGCGGGGAGCAGCTGGGACGGGTCGCCGGCCGCCGCCAGGCCGCCGTGCGGCACGGACGGCGCCAGGTGCGCGGCGAGGGCGGGCAGCACGGACAGTGCGGCGGTCATCGGTGGCAGCACTCCCCCGCCCCGGCGCCGGGCCAGGTCGCGACGGCTCGCCGGCCTCGCTGCACGTCCATCCGCCGCACCCACCCTGAGGATGACCCGATGTGATTGAGTTGGCACTCTACGTCACCAAGGGGAACGAGTGCGGTACCGACGCCACCGGCGCTGTCCGACGCGCGGATCAGGGGCGAGCGTGCGGCCGGCAGGCGCGGCCGGTTCCGCCAGGGCTCGATCGCGCGGGGCGGACGTGGGGGTTCGGCACGCGGGTCGGGCGTGCAGGGCGGGCGCGTTTGCGCGGGAGGCCGGTGAACCCGCCACTTTCTTGCGCGATACGCAAGGAAGTATGCCTCTTCGGCAGAGTCTACCTACGGTCGTCGGCAGAGCCCGGGTTCGGGTCCCCCTGCGAACGAAAGGGCGCGTCTCATGGCCGCGACACCGATGACCTCCACTCCGACGACTCCCGGGCCGGCGGCCTCCTCGCCGGCCGCCGCGACCGCGGCGGACGCCTCGGTGCAGGACACGCTGCCGGACGGCACCGTGGACGCCGTGGTGATCGGCGGAGCCGCCGGCCTCAACGGCGCGCTCATGCTGGCCCGTTCGCGCCGCGAGGTCGTCGTCATCGACAGCGGCACGCCGCGCAACGCCCCGGCCGAGGGCGTGCACGGACTGCTCGGCCTGGAGGGCACGCCGCCGGCCGAGCTGCTGGCGCGCGGCCGCGCGGAGGTGCGCCACTACGGCGGGCGGGTCGTGGCCGGCGAGGTGGAGTCCGCCGCCCCCGCCGGACCGTCGGCCGAGGGCGACCCGCGCTTCACGGTGACGCTGGCCGACGGCAGGACCGTGCTGGCGCGCCGCCTGCTGGTGGCGACCGGACTGCGGGACGTCCTGCCGGACGTCCCGGGCCTGGCCGGGCACTGGGGGCACGGCGTGGTGCACTGCCCGTACTGCCACGGCTGGGAGGTGCGCGACGAGCCGATCGGCATCCTGGCCACCGGCCCCGCCTCCGTCCACCACGCCCTGCTGTTCCGCCAGTTGACCGACGACCTGGTCTACTTCACCCGCGACACCGAACTGGATTCCGAGACGCGCGAGCGCTTCGCGGCCCGCGGCATCCTCGTCGTCGACGGCCCGGTCGGCCAGGTCGTCACCGCGGAGGACGGCGGCATCGAGGGCGTGCGGCTCGCGGACGGCCGGCTGGTCGCGCGGCGGGTCCTCGCCGTCGCCACCTCCCTTCAGGCCCGCACGTCCGGGCTGGCGGACCTCGGGCTGCCGATGGAGGACCTTCCGGGCGGGATCGGCCGCCGCTTCGTGACCGGCACGGCCGGCACCACCGACATCCCCGGGGTGTGGGTGGCCGGCAACGCCACGGACCCGATGGCGCAGGTCGGCGCCTCGGCTGCGGCCGGGGCCCTGGCCGGGGCGCACATCAACGCGGACCTGGCCGCCGCCGACACCGACGCGGCCCTCGCCGCCGCCCGGCGCGCCCCCGCACCCGCCTGAGAGTCGTCAGCTCAGGGCTCGTGCTCCGGCGGCGTAGCGGTCCTCGCCGAGTGTGCCGCGATGCCCCCGAAGCGCGAGCCCTTCGCGGGTTCGGCCTTGCCGCCCTCTCCGTCCGAATCGCCGCGCACCACAAGGGCGGCGGGGCGGACGACGACCCGCCGCGCTCCCCCGGCGTCGCTCATCCGCCGGCGGGACCGTCCAGCAGCAGGCCCATGTAGTACTCGCCCACGCGGCGTCCCGGAAGGTCCAGGGCGTCCCGGCGCAGGCCCTCGACCTGGAAGCCGCAGGACAGATAGAGGCCGAGGGCCCGGCGGTTGTGCTCCATGACGGTCAGTTCCAGCCGCCGCAGCCCGCGGGAGCGCGCCTCCCGCACCGCGGCCAGCAGCAGGGACCGGCCCAGGCCGCGGCCGCCGCTCTCGCCGCGTACCCCGGCCACCAAGTAGCCCGTGCGGCGGGCCCGGGCGTACGGCAGCACGGTGACGTCGACGTAGCCGGCCACGGTGGCCCCGGCCGGGGCCAGCAGGACGAAGGAGGGATCCCGGCCGTCGGCGCAGGCGGCCAGGCGCTCCGCCAGCGGGCCCGGGTCCGGCGCCCGCTCACCGGGCTCCAGCAGCATGAACTCCGTCTCCCGGTCCAGCACTTGCTGCAACGCCAGCAGAGCCGGCGCGTCCTCGGTACGCGCCGGCCGGATCGCGGATGCGGTCGCCGTCACGGCCCCAGCGTGCCGGACACGTGGGCAACCGGCTGCCGCCCACCCCCCTCAGCAGAGAGTATGGGACGTGCGAACCGTCGCTCACGGGAGGGTCCTTGGCGCGCACCGGGCTGTCGATGCAGGAGCTGATCCGCCGCCGCAGGCGGGCCGGGTTCGTCGGGCGGCAGGGCGAACTCGCCGCGTTCCGGCGGAACTTCGACCTGCCGCCCGAGGACGACCGGCACTGCTTCCTGTTCCATGTGCACGGCGCCGCAGGAGTGGGGAAGACGTTCCTGGTCCGCGAGCTGGAGCAACTGTCCCGCGACCGCGGAGCGCTCACCGCCTACGTGGACGAGTCGGCCGGCGGCGTCCCGGAGGCGCTGGCCCGGATCGCTGCCGAACTCGCCCGGCAAGGGCATCCGTTGAAGACCTTCGACAAGCGGCTGGCCACCTACCGGCAGCGGCGGCACGAGGCCGACGCCCTCGCCGTCGGCGACCCGCCGGCCGCTGATCCGTCCGGCGCCGGCGGGCCGGCGCCCTCGGCGGGCAGCATGGCGCTGGCCCGCGCCGGGCTGACGGGTCTCGGCATGGTGCCGGTGGTGGGCGCGTTCGCCGGGGCGCTCGATGCCGCTGACGTGGCGCACGGCGCCGACCGGCTGCGGGCCGCGCTCGGCGCCCGCTTCCCGCACCCGGACGACGTGCAACTCGTCCTCGACCCCGCCCTGGCCCTCACGCCGGTGCTGGCCGGCGAGTTGGCCGGACTGGACGTCCCCTGGATCGTCCTGTTCTTCGACACCTACGAGCAGACCGGCCCGTTCCTGGACGGCTGGCTGCGCGACCTGATGACCACCGACCGGTACGGGGCGCTGCCCGCCAACGTGGTCGTGGTGCTGTCCGGGCAGCGGTCGTTCGGCGCGGGGCACTGGGGCGGGTGGGCGGACTTCGTGGCCGAACTGCCGCTCGGGCCGTTCAGCGAGGCGGAGGCCCGGGCGCTGCTGTCCGCCAAGGGTGTCGCGGACGAGGCGGTGGTCACCGAGGTGCTGCGGCTGTCCGGCGGCCTTCCGGTGCTGGTCTCGCTGCTCGCCGAGAACTCGCCGTCCCGGCCCGGCGAGGTGGGCGACCCCAGCGGAACCGCCGTCGAGCGCTTCCTGAGGTGGGAGCCCGATCCGGTGCGCCGGGCCGCCGCGCTCGCCTGCGCGCTGCCCCGCCGGCTCGACGAGGACGTCTTCCGCGCCGCCGTCGACGCGCCGGCCGCCGCTCTCTACCCGTGGCTGTGCGGGCTGCCGTTCGTCGGGGCCCGCGGCAGCCGGGTGCAGTACCACGACATCGTCCGCGACCAGATGCTGCGGCTCCAGCGGCACCGCTCCCGGCACGACCTCGCGGCCCGGCACGCGCGGCTCGCCGCGGCCTTCGCCCGCTGGCGGGCGGAGGCGGCCCGCGGCATCGACCCGCACGAGCTGTGGGAGCACGACGAGTGGTGCGCGTACCGCCTGGAGGAGGCGTACCACCTGCTGTGCGCGCGGCCCGCGGCGGAACTGCCGGACGCGCTGCGGGCAACCGTCGCCGCCTGCCGGATGGGCGCGGTGGCCGCACGCCAGTGGGCCCGGGCGCTCGCGGACGCCGGCGCCGCGGTGGACGCCGCGGCGCTGCGGGAGTGGGGAGCGCGGCTGGCAGAGGCGCTCGGCGGGTCGGGCGCCGGGGGCCGCGGCGGCCGGGACGGCAGGAACGCGGTACGGGCGGCCCTGGCCCTGCTGCTGTCCCGGCCGGGCCTGGACCCCGCCGGCCGGGCCGAGGCGCACGTCGCGCTCGGCCGGGAACTGCTGTGGACCGGCGACGACAACGCCGCGCTGGTGGAGTACGACCGGGCGATCGCCCTGGATCCCGCGCTCGGCAGCGCCCACCACGAACGCGGCCGGGTGCTCATGCTGCGCGGCGCGCACGACGACGCCGAGCGCTCCCTCGACAGGGCGGTCGCGCTGCTGCCCCGGACGGCGGGGGTCTTCGCGGCCCGCGGCGACGCCCGGCGGCTGGCCGGCCGGCCCTCCGACGCGCTCGCCGACCTCGACCGCGCGATCGCCCTTCGCCCCGCGGAGCCCGCCGCCCACGCGGCGCGCGGCGTGTGCCTGGGCCTGCTCGGGCGGTACGACGAGGCGCGGGCCGCGTTCGACCGGGCGCTCGCCCTCGACGGCGACCACATGTGGGCGCTGGTCCGCCGCGCCCGGTTGCTGGGCGACCGCGGGGAGTGGGACCTGGCGTTCGCCGACCTGGACCGCGCGGTGCGCCTGGAACCCGACCGCGCCTGGATCGCCTCGGAGCGGGGCGACGCCTACCGGCGCGCGGGCCGTCACGAGGAGGCCGTCGCCGAGCTCACCCGGGCCCTCGGCCTCGACCCCGGCTATCCGTCCCCGCGCGCCGGCCGCGGCGCCGCCCTCGCCGCCCTCGGCCGGCACGACGCGGCGCTCGCCGACCTGGACCGGGTCGTCGGGGCGAGCCCCCACTACACGTGGGCCCGCATTCAGCGCGCCTGGCTGCGGGGCGAACTGGGCGACAGGGACGGCATGTTCCGCGACCTCGACCACGCCGTGGAGAGCGAGCCCGGCCGGGCCTGGCCGCGCACCGTCCGTGCCCGCGCGCGCCTCGCGGCCGGGCGGCACGCCGAGGCGATCGCCGACCTCGACCACGTCCTGGACGCGCAGCCGCGGCACCTTCAGGCGCTGCTGGAACGCTGCCGGGCGCACCGCGACCTGGGCGCGCACGGCCGGGCCCGCGCCGACCTGGACCGTGCCGGCGCGCTCGACGCGGACACCGCGCAGGACCTGCTGTCCCGTGCCCGGCTCCTCGCCGCGGCCGGCAGGGTCGAGCAGGCCGTGCGGGACCTGTCCCGGGACGAGGTCCTGGGCGACGGCGACACGGCGCTGCGGACCGCCGCCGCCCGGCTGCTGCTGGCCTGCGGCCGGGGCGACGAGGCGCTGCGCAGGTTGGACGGCCTGCCCCGGAACGCGAGGACCGACGAGCTGCGCGCGGAGGCGCTGCGCCGCGCCGGCCGGTTCGCCGCCGCGCGCGACGCCGCCGCCCGGGCGTGCCTGGCGGATCCTCTGCCGGGCGGCTACCGGCTCGCCCTCGTCGTCGCCGAGTCCGAGGGCCTCGCTCCCGCGGCGCCGCAATGGCGGCGGGTGCGGTCCTTGCCCGCGCGCTCGGGCCTCGCCGAACCCGACCGGGCGCACATCGGCGCGATCACCGCCTACGCGCTCGGCGAGTGGCAGCGCGCCGACCGGCTCCTGGACGCCGCCCTCGCCGCGCAGCAGGACTGCGCGGCCCTCTCCGACCTCATCGCCGACCTCGCCGCCCTCGCCCGCTCCCCCGGCGGCGCCCCGACCCGTCTCGCCCCGCGCCTGGCCCTGGTCGCCGCGGCCCGCGCCGCGCTCGCCCACCCGTACGCGCCCGCACCGCCGTGACGGCTGGGGGGTGTTTGGCGGCGGTCACCACGGGCACGCGCCCGGACGAGGTGACGTCATGAGCCGACCGCGCGTAGTGATCGTCGGAGCCGGATTCGCCGGCTACCAGGCGGCCCGCCGCCTCTCCCGCCGGGAGAAGGACCGGATCGAGGTCGTCCTGATCAGTCCCGAGGACTACTTCCTGTACGTCCCGCTGCTGCCCGAAGTGGCCACCGGCGTGCTGGAGGCGCGCCGGATCACCGTGCCGCTGGCCGGGACGCTGCCGGACGTCCGGATGGTGCTGGGTACCGTCGACACGGTCGACCTCGACCGGGGGCAGGTCGGCTTCACCGACCCGGAGGGCCGGCGTGGCGCCATCGGCTACGACAGGCTGCTCCTCGCCGCGGGCAGCGTCAACAAGCTGCTGCCCATCCCCGGCGTCACCGAGCACGCCCACGGCTTCCGCACCCTGCCCGAGGCGCTGTACCTGCGCGACCACGTCACGCGGCAGATCGAGCTGGCCGACACCGCCTCCGGCGCCGCGGAGGCCACCGCCCGCTGCACGTTCGTCGTCGTGGGCGCCGGCTACACGGGCACCGAGGTCGCCGCGCACGGCGTGCTGTTCACCCGCGCCCTGGCCAAGCAGCACCCCGGTCTTGAACGTGCCGGCGTCCGGCCGCGCTGGCTGCTGCTGGACGTGGCCGACCGGGTGCTGCCCGAACTCGACAAGCGCCTTTCCGACGACGCCGACCGGGTGCTGCGCCGGCGCGGCGTTGCGGTGCGCATGGGCACGTCGGTGGCGGAGGCCGGCCACGACGGCGTACGGCTGACCGACGACACGTTCGTGCCCACCCGGTCGCTCATCTGGTGCGTCGGGGTGCGGCCCGACCCGCTCGTCGCGGACGTCGGGCTGGAGACGGTCAAGGGCCGCCTGGCCGTGGACACGTACCTGAACGTGCCCGGCAGGCCCGAGGTGTTCGCCGCGGGCGACGCGGCCGCCGTCCCGGACGTCACGCGTCCCGGGTCCATCACGCCGATGACGGCGCAGCACGCCACCCGGCACGGCGCCGCGGCGGCCCGCAACATCGCCGCCTCGCTCGGCCACGGCGAGCGCCGCCCCTACCAGCACCGCGACCTGGGCTTCGCCGTCGACCTCGGCGGCCTCCAGGCCACCGCCGACCCGCTTCACATCCCCCTCTCCGGCCCGCTCGCCAAGGCCGTCACCAGCGGCTACCACCTGCTCTCCCTCCCCGGCAACCGCGTCCGCGTCACCGCCGACTGGCTCCTCGATGCCATGCTCCCCCGCCAAGCCGCCCAACTCGGCCTGGTCCGCGCCCCCGCCGTCCCCCTCGAACACGCCACCCCCCACTCATAGGCATCGTCGGCCATGGGGGGGCACCCCGCTTGTCGCCAGCGGCGCGGGGAACCGCGCCAACAACCCCAACGAACCGTGCGACGAGAACGCACCCTCAGGGACAGAACGGGCCCCGCAGGGGCGCGAGGAACTGCGCGACAAGCCACAACGCCCCTGCACCCGGCCAACCACCCCCACGGGACACCCCAGTTACCGCCGGGGCCACGGGGAACCCGCGCGA
>Ga0131853_10019563_pt1 | contig 12319 bp, 7 predicted proteins | sample TergutLab28metaG_FD_92764 | JGI IMG/M metagenome (GOLD analysis project Ga0131853, IMG submission 92764) | Labiotermes labralis P1 segment gut microbial communities from Petit-Saut dam, French Guiana - Lab288 P1 (version 2) (version 2) | ecosystem: Host-associated > Arthropoda: Insects >...
AAAAAAAAAAAACAGGCACTTCAGCTCCAGGAAGTTAGACCTACTGCGCACCAGAATCGGTAGTCGGCTGGCGAGTAAGAACAAACATCGGCCAGTGAACACGCTCGGTCAGGCTCGGTCCGATTCGGTTCGGCGTGCAGTGTGAATGCTTCCATTTCATAACGTACGTTTTTCTTCCAAGCCGAATCGGTTCGGTTCGGCTCGGCTCGGCTGGGCTCGGTCTGCAGTGTGAAAGAGCCCTTAGGGTTCCAAGAGGTCGAGGCTCTCAGAATTTCTAGAAAATCGGCATATAAGTCGGCAAGGTTGTCAGCCCTACGCAACGGCCGCCTTTACCTCCAGCTACTCATTTCTGTTACAGGCTGAGTCGACGCCAGGGTCATAGTGTGGCCGGAAGGATTAAATGAATGCAAAATCCAGTGACCCCATTGGGAATTGAACCCGCGACCTTCAGGCTAGTTGCGCAGTGCTTCAGTCAACTGCGCCACGGCGTACCCCGCAATGTTTTTTGAGATTCATTTTATTTTCCTCATTCTAGGCCTAGGATATTCCAAGCGGCTCCTTTCTTCAAGTTTCCCCACAAAAACTCCCTAGGCGTTTCCCTTCTCCCCACACGTGCCACAAGCCCCGCCAGTCTCACGCTATTTCATTTAATTACTCGATCTTTTTATGGCGAAATAGCCCCTAGTGGGCCAGATAGCCTCATTTTCGAGGACACATGATCACACTCAGATACACCACCGGACTCCGTAGGACTCCTCTGGGCGAGTGATCAGCCCGACACGGGGACCTCTACACACGACAATAACAAGAACAGACATCCATGCCACCGGCGGGAATCGAACCCGGAATCCCTGCAATCGAGCAGCTTTAGACCCATGCCTCAGACCGTGCGACCACTGGGATCGGCAGACGTTTGCCATTACAAAATATTAATCTCTGCATCATGCAGTTGTCTCGAGTCTTATATCACTTCCTCTCCCTCCGACCCAAGTATCTTCCTCAGTCTCCCGATATCGGACATCTTCAGTCTAACGTCTTTCCTTAATACCAGAAACCAACACTTTTTTTTCACATTCGCACCTTGCATTTTGATATTATCAAAGTTATATTTATTCACCAACCGATGCACCAGTGAATTGTCTTTAAAAAACAACATTAAAATTTGCATTAAAATGTATATTAAAACAGCTCCGACATGTTTCGGTGTTACAGTTACACCATCACCCGGGAGCGCATTACTTTATGCTTACTAAAGTTACAGTTGTTAAATACCATTTTAACATCTGCAACCATCATCAGGGAGAACATTAATTTGTGCTTACTGAAGTCACAGTTGTTAAAAGGGTATTTAACAACTGTGACGTCAGTAAGCACAAATTAATACTCTCCTTGATGATGGTGTAACTGTAACACCGAAACATGTCAGAGATGTTTTAATGTAAATTTTAATACTGTTTTTAAAGATAACTCAATAGTGATAAATACATAAAACTTTGATCAGAAACCAAGTTACACACCCATACAAATAAACAGGCAAAATTAATTCCATGTCTTTTAATCTTTATATTCGTACAAAGCAAACGGGAAGACAAAATATTCGCAACTGAATGGTAACAGGCTGTTCCTGAAATCAAATTGCTCTAAATCCCTGCATGCATGAAACTGTAATTTGTTAACGTCATTCCGAAATATTACATTGTTCATTATGTGCGTCCGCTTATTGTGACCTATTTTATTGCTGTGTGTTTCCAAACGTTCTGGTTTCACCGCCCTGAAGATGGCGAGATAGAGCCGAAACATGTAACAGCTATGTAAAGACAGTAAGCATAAATTATGAAACAGTGCACGTCATTCGAAAATATTTGGAATTCGCCGCGGAGAAATTTACTGGACATTTTGACGGTAAGATTTTATACTGTATTCTGCTTACGAGACATAAACAAATATCCTATTTGGATATCAGATACTCCTACATATATAACTAAATTAATTAAAAAACATTGCCCAAAAATGGCCCTTTATCGACGTGGGTCTGAACTTGGTCTCAGACTGTACTGACTGACAAATTCGGTGTTCATCTACAGTCCCTTAAGACCAATGGTGGCCCCAATAGCTCCCATTACTTGTTTCGAGTTCAAAAGCCTACTTTACTCCCTGCATGGGCATGTCAAGATAGCACCGACACTAGACACTACCGCTCTCTGCGCGACTCTTATCAGTTTATTTTAAGTACCCGCTATTTCACTCCTACGTAATCTCTAAATTTGATACGACGCCGTTAAGTGACACAAGAAACAACAAATAACTAAATCTTGGTCAAAACACCAAACATATAATAGGATATGTAATGATATTTAATTACTGATTGTCTCTTGTAAGGAATTAGAACATTTACTCGTACGATCAGAGCCTTGAAATAATTTAGAATATCCGTGCCTTCAAAATACTACACAAGGTTAGTGCCTAAGACAATGCAGAATATCAGCGCCTTAAAGTAACTCAGAAGGCCAATGCCTTAAAATAATCCACAAGATCAGTACCTAAAAATAATCCAGAACGTGAGTACCTCAAAATAATCCACAAAGTCAGTACATTAAAATAATCCGAAACGTACCTCAAAATAATCCACAACGTCAGTACATTAAAATAATCCAGAACGTGAGTACCTCAAAATAATCCAGAAGGTCAGTGCCTTAAAATAATCGAGAACGTGAGTACCTCAAAATAATCCAGGAGATCAATACATTAAAATAATCCAGAACGTGAGTACCTCAAAATAATCCAGAAGATCAGTACATTAAAATAATCCTGAATGTGAGCACCTCAAAATAATCCGGAAGGGCAGTGCCTTAAAATAATCCAGGACGTGAGCACCTCAAAATAATCCAGAAGGTCAGTGCCTTAAAATAATCGAGAACGTGAGTACCTCAAAATAATCCAGATCAGTACATTAAAATAATCTAGAACGTGAGTACCTCAAAATAATCCAGAAGGTCAGTGCCTTAAAATAATCCAGAACCTGAGTACCTCAAAATAATCCAGAAGATCAGTATATTAAAATAATCCAGAACGTGAGTACCTCAAAATAATCCAGAAGGCCAGTGCCTTAAAATAATCCAGAACGTGAGTACCTCAAAATAATCCAGAAGATCAGTACATTAAAATAATTCAGATCGTCAGTGCCTTAAAACAATCCATAACACTTCATTCCCTGTTCTTGCTCAAGTACACACATCGACGACAGGTAACTTCTTCCACACATTTTATATTGTAATATTTTACTATATGGCACTATTGTGCTATTTAACTGTTGATAATTTCTTGTACGCAATCAGACACAGCACCTGTGATACGTACCTTATAATACCCCAGCTCGGTTTACTTACCTAAGCTCTTAAATGCACACTTCGCCAACAGACACAATTTCCCCCGCATCAGTCTATCTGCCTGCTACGATTTATGTTACAAGTTTGTACTGTACCTAATTATCTTCAGTTTGTACAACCCAGTGTACGGTCGCGACACGACCGCTGACTGGCTGGCAAGGACCCAATTACAGGAAAGTATTTCCCATAAGTAAGCAAATCCTTTTCCAGATCATAAAACGAAACACAAAGGAGAAGGCCGTCAATAACCTGAGATGTGAGATAAAAAGTGGGGTTTACGTCCCGGCCGGCATATAATAGTCTCCATTTTATAGCCAAGAACTGCCTTACAACACAAAATCGAGATTCAGTTTACATCCGTTACAACGTACACATTCAGGGTGTTTCCTTTTATAATCACAAAATGTAATGATCTAGATATTTTTACAGTACTGTTGACCCTCTTTTCAACGGATTTCGGAAATAAAGGACGAAATCTCTTGGTTCCGAAATCCTTGTCTGCAATGGAAATATGTAAGAGTATAGACACAGGCTTGTCTCCTCAATTACCATTTATTTACATTTGCACGGAGGTTAACTCATTTTTGTATTATGTTTATGCATTAGTGTTATTTATACAGTACTGTATTATTGTTTGGGCGACTTTTTGGGTTATATACGAGTATGTACATAATACGGAAGTACCGGACAATCGGCATTACCGGTTCCAGCCACCCCCACTGTTAGTCCGTTCATAAGAAGGTCTACAGTATCTTATGACCGGAAAGGACAAAATTATTATTATTATTATTATTATTATTATTAAATAGCAACAATGCTTCCTCTCTTTGTCTACTGCAGAATAATCATGTGGCTGATTTTCACAAAATTTGGAACAAACTTTGTTACTGTTCAGGTCGATCACTTCATTAAAGTCAGGGCCCTTGATTAGGCTCAGAGCCGAATGACCCAGGAATCTCCATTCGATTCCCTGAAGGCCAAGAGATTTTTCTCTTGTTCAAAATGCCCAGACCGTACCGGGGTCCATTCAGCCTACTACCCAAAGGCAACGGGGGATCCTTCACCGGTGGTAAAGTGGCGGGGCTGAAATCTGCCCACTTAACCTCAATCTAGTGCTAAGTTTAAGAATGCGTGGCTCTGCATCTCCAATCCCGCACAGATGTTAACTATACCTCTAACATCTAAACACCATAGAAATGTGTTCATTGTGCATCGCTTCTTCGTCCATAAGAACTGGCATCCATCTATATCAGTTTATAAGCCTTAATTCCAAGAGGCATTCACAAATTTTTGGTGTAATTCTCGGAAGTGGGAGAGTACCTACCTCACTGCATGGCGTCCAGAACCTTCCGTACTTCCCACCTTTCCCCCTTTTGTCTTTCTTTGTGATACAAAACAAACATTTGTGCAAAACTTCCTTCACCGCTTAATCAAAATCCTGACTCTCAAATGCTGTTAAGTAACCCGATCTTCGCCAGTAAGGCGCTATATCTGCTGTACGCGGGAACAGCACGCTTCTTCTAACACGTTTGGTTCTTCAGACAGACCAACAGACAGCGCAAGGGATTGTTCTGACAAAGATTCTCTTACAGATAGAGAGATGCTGTGTTGTGGAATGGCACGAAGAAGATGGAACCAGTTTTTAAAACACGAGAGAGAGACAGACTCGCCTTCATCCATCTCCGGGCTCATTAAATGTTTGTGGTGACGCCCTGCACTGAGCAATATGGTCGTCCACTGCCCGACTTCTGGCAGCTGCGTTGCCATGGACACAAAGATCACGCAGCGGTGATTGCTCAGAGAGTGGCCTAAGGCACAGTGCCACCACACTGTGTGTTTGATTTCGTTAGCAAAACCTGGACGTTCCACGATCACGTACGAATAGCGTATTCTCCTTAAAAATGAAAGGCTGGGAGGTAGCAATATTGACGATAAAGAATTAAAAATACAGAATTGCTGTTGCCCTACTTCATGACAGTTTTTAAAGATTTGTGTTTACCGCCTCCGTAAGTAAGTGAACTGCTTTCTTCTGACATGCGACTCCGTGGACGTCGTAGATGGATTCCACCGTCCCGGAGGAAGGTGCTGCCTGCATTTTGAGGGCAGAATTTTGATATCAACAATACCTTTCCTCACGTATCTGTCGACTTGGCTGCAGTGAACACCCTTATATCCAAAAATAACATGAGAAAATTAGCTAAACAATAACGCATCCGTATTGCATCCAAAACGCACGTAGTTCGAACACAGGCCGAGGAAATACCGTCCTAACTGAAGAGCGTCATATATAAGACTGCAGGCTCTTCGATAATTTTCAGTTTTCCATAAATTCTTGTCTTCCACTTCGATGCTGGATATTAACACAGCTCTGTTACATAACGACCAGCATCTACTCTGTACTCCATCCACTCCCAGAAAGAAATACGGCATCTGGCAATTCACCATACTGCTGATCCCTCTCCTTCGCCCCCCCCCCCCCCCAAGCGAAAATACCACGACTCGAATAACCTTTATAAACCAAGAAGACATCATTATTTCTTCTCTGTTTTATAGGCTTGATACTCATATGAACTAAATGAAGACATGTTCCCCTGTAACATTGCACTTGCCTGCCAATAAATAGTTCAAACCTCTGAAATTTTTTTGAAAGATCAGAAAGTTATTGCAGTCTCTGTCTTAGCAATAAACGCTGATTATGATCTTGGAGTGTGCAACTATTTATTTAACGTGTTGCTTAAACTGCATCGGATTTCCGCACTAGGAAAATCAGCGATATATTATGTAGACAATTGACTAATACGCCAGTGGATAATCTCTTCATCGTTGGCTCTGGAGGCTACCATCTCGTCCCTTGCTAATTTTTTTTTAAATCCCATCCAGGTAACACGAAGAGCCCCTTGTGCAGCAGATAGTCGATATGGCCATCAGGACTGGAGTAAGACATTTCTTTTCCCAGTGCAGCACTGAGTTTGGAGGTCCTAACAAACAGTTAGGACACAGCATGCACACAAAACATGTACGACACGAAATCGTGAAATACAACCGGCCTTTTTGAACCCCCCCCCCTCACCAAAGAACAGGAGGGCCCTATGCAGCCACATGGATTGCAAGAGCCTCAAATCGTTCCTGCTTCCCACCCATCGACATTCTTTCTATTACCTTTATCATTGCCATATTTTAATTTCATCACGCCATAATTTATTCCACTTCCACCGACGCTGTAACTATTTCGCACCCACCCCTATTCAGTCAACAGACCGGACAGCTCAGTCCGTACGGGTCAGGTATGGACTGGGCAGTCCTACCAGCACCAGCACAAATGAGGACTCGAGCTAATCAGATATTACAACGAAAACAACAAATGCACACAAATATACAAGAATATCTTATAATTATAAACACAGTATGCTTCCTACACGTTTCGGCCACTCCTGTGGCTATCTTCGGGGACGTACATTACAAAGTACGGATATATCGAGATATTACAAAAGTGTGTCAACCAATGCACAGATGTGGAATACTAAGTTTCAAAAATACACGGTTTAAAACACATATTAAAATGTAAAATGCAGATAAAATGTAATTTAAACCTGAAGACTCAAACATTCTAGTTCGTGACGCAGGTCGTCAGGCCGAGTTATTTCCGACGTTTCGAAATACTACAAATCTTGCACACGAAACAATTCTTCTCACAACGAAAACCAGAGCAGAACAGCTCTGTTATTGTATCCTGCGCGGACCCGGTGTGGAACGTATCTTGGATATTTTTCCAGGAGGGACGGAGCACGCAACTCAGGTTAAGACTGGGAGTCGGGCAGGCCGCACACACTCTCAATAATCCCCAAGTTGAGTGTACTGGAGTTTTATTGTGCGTAATTAGGGAATAATTGCAGTTACAACTGAACTGTATTGGTGACAAATCTCGCCAGCGCGGCTCTTCATTACCGCTAACTCTCACTGATCGTCCAGCTTCATTCTCTGTTGCTCAGTCACTGTTCGAGATACACAACAGACTCCAGCCGGAGCACAAGGCAATTACTGTTACAGACGTCAATCCACACACAGCTCGGGCGATAAACATTTAGCGCGACCACATATAAACAAAAGAAATAGAAGGAAACTATATTCCTCCCATGCCTGGTCTGCTTACTAAGAAATGGAAGTGTAAACAAATAGTAGTAGAACTAAGCATGATAAAATTAAGCTTATGACTTACATAAAGTACATACAACAAACCTGGAGAGAAAAGCAAGAAAAGAACAAAAAAAAATTAATGTGTATCAACTACAGAACACTGTGGCCCACCCAACTTCCCAACCATGGGCGTCGAGGGAACTTTAACTGGCCGAGCAGGCACCTCCAATGTACACAGAGTCTAAGGCTTCTTATACAGACCTACCCCACGCCTTCGATGTGAAATTTTTATGCGCAAGTACATCATAATTTTTAACCCTTCAATATGGTCGTAAACATAACCAAAACCCCGTTTCTGTTGATTGCAACCGAGCTCTTTGTACGGTTTGCCAACCAGCATAATCCACTTACAGGCGAGACGTGAAATTTGACACTTAGCCCACTTTTCCATGAGGATCAAATGCTCTTAAAACAAGAAAGGTACATGAGTCTCTGATTTCAGGGATCAAGATGTCTCAGCCATTCTGACGCTGTCCATTACACGCGAAGAGAGTGGGGAAGTGGCAACAGAGATGTGTGGGCAGAAAGGACGTGCATAAACCACGGGAGAGTCTGCGTCTCCTGTTCAAACTGTTTCAAAGAATGCAATGAAGTTAACCACCGCTCAAAGGTCAAATCACGCTCTTAGTACGAGCGTTGTTTCTATTCTAAATAAGACACATAAGCTTCTGGTCTAGGCTGATAATGTTCATTTATTGGGTGTAATAAATTTTATAAAGAAACACAAAGATTTAGCGGTAGACAGTAAGGAAAATGGTATAAAATGTGTTGCCGAGAGAACTAAACGTATGTACATGTAGCTCGAACATAACGAAAGACAAAGCCACAATATAAACACAGCTCATTAATCATATTATATTTATTTTTCACATTTTCCATGCCATGCATTAAAATTCTGGGGTTAGTTGGTTAAGGCACTGCGATAAAATTCGGAAGGTCGCGGGTTAGATTCCCGATTGTGTCACTGGATTTTTTCATCGACACAACCTTCCGTCCGCACTATGGCCCTGTGGTAGACTGAGCCTATAACAGCAACGGATACAAGAAACATTGCCTGGCGGGTAAAGGGGGCCGGTGGGTAGGGCTGACCTTACCATCTTCTTGTGCCGTTTGTCATTAACCCATTAAATGCCGAATTAAATTCCATTTTCCATCTGCTGGCATTATTAGAAGCAAACCATATTCTCCACGTTAACAGGGTAAGGGTTAAATCGGGAGCCTCAACCTCCTTGAACCCTCAGGGCCTGTCCAGACCCATACAGGAATTGCTTTATTTTTATTTTTTTTTTTTGCATTGCAATTCAATTACCGTCATTTAAACCAACCAACACACAAAACTGTATTACAACTACAATATTATTTTAAAAAGTCACGGCACCATCCGCACCGTACACACGACCCACGCAGCGGCTCTCAAGACCACCACCCATCCAAAAACTCGGTGCAGAAAACCATACGCTGCAACTCAACATCTAATGCTCCTGATGATGGGCGTATGTACCCGAAACATGACGAGCTAAGAAAACATCAATAAAATTACCTTTTTGCACCAAGTTGGCATTTCAAATTAAATCTTGTGAACTCGGTAAAGAACACTTGAGACCCCATAAAATTCAGGGAATTTCCTCACTTGCAGAAGACCTACCTGCTTCTCTGTAACTCTGCCCCCATTAAGTCAGCTATTTACTGCTAAAGTTGTCCCTGTCCGCGCTAAGAAGACGTATGGGGGGAACAGAAGTACAGTTCCACTTATTCTAAACTCGGCGCTAGATGGAGGCGAATGGTCAAGTTTATAAATCCTATTGCCACGACCTTATTCTGCCATCAAAGCTACTGTTGCAACTGACGTTTCTCGGAGTATTTTTGTGCCCTGACATACGTACCTAAAGACAGCCAGAAGGCCGAAACATGTAATATAGAATATTAATACATATAATATTGTTGCGTTCGACGGTATATTTTTACTTTTCTTTTTACGCCCCGGTCGCCTTAACCCAGAGAAAGAATCTCGTACCCTTCGGATAGAAGGCTGGGTGGACCCCTCAGCCGGCCTGGTCGGTTTTGGAGAAGACAAAATCAGTTATATTGTGCTTTAATTTCTGTGTAAGGGGGGTTTTTTATATTATTCCGGTGTGTGCGTGTGCGCGCGTTCCGTTAGAAACTTGAGGACCAGTTTACCAGTATCGTTAGTAGTTGCCTGTATTACCAACATCAATGAGGAAGAGTAGGATGGCGGTTTTTTATTGCATCAGTTGGTACTACAACTAGTGCAAAAGCCCGCTGGAATGCAACAGAGAAAAAGTTTTTCCTACGTTCGTCCTTAAAATCACCAATTAAACTCTTCCGGACAAAATTAAGAGTGGAAAGAAGTATGAGTAGCTATGTTCCATCACTAACGATTAGGCCCCTTGAAATTCGTTCTCCTTTCTCCGAAGGTACATCATCATCATCATCATCATCATCACCACCATTCAGACGGCAATGTGTCAAACACAGTGGTGACATCTGTGTTACTACGTGAAGAGAGCATGTCGTGAGAACATTACATACTCCATGATGCAGAGTCCTTGAGAATCTAACCTGCTCCCAGCTAGTCAACAAATTTCCCCACATTTCAATGAACCCGAAAGTTCATTAATGCATTCACAAGTGCCCGCCACCTGTCCCTATCCTGAGCCAGCCCGATCCAGTCCAAGCCCCCACATCCCACTTCCTGAAGATCCATCTTAATATTATCCTCCCGTCTACGCCTGGGTCTTCCAAGTGGTCTCTTTCCTCCAGGTTTCCCCACCAAAACCATGCATACGCCTCTCCTCTCCCCCATACGTGCTACATGCACCGCCCATCCCATTCTTCTTGATTTTATCACCTCAACAACATATGGTAAGGAGTGCATTTCATTAAGCTCGTCATTATGTAGTTTTCTCCACGTGAGAACGACATAACATACATAAATTATGTACATACATACATACGTACGTACGTACATACATTTACACACACACACACACACAAGCGCAGATATACAGCATCTTACACAACACAGAATATGCTGACATGCATTATATTCCTGACCCAATAATCCAGGTGAGTGACATCCTCTCTGAACGTAAAATTGATTCCTGGTCCACCCTTCCCAGCCACAAGCCTGACCAGATTTGCCTTCAGCCTCGATCGTTACTTTCCACATTCCTATGAAACCTAGTCATAACCAGGGAGTGCACAATTTTCCAAAAATCTTGGGGCCACTTCAAAATTCTAAGACGCCACACTGGTGACACGTAGCAAGTTGCGTACCCACAAATATTGGGCGCTATCGAACAAAACCTAGTCGCCCGAGAGTTGTGTACCCCTGGGCATAACCATTCCCCGAGTGTGGCAATACGTAACTTTTGTCACGCATGCGTGGTGAAGAGTCTGCTTTGAACAGCTGACAGTTGTTCTCGTGATCGCTCTGTAAAACTTCTCCATTCTGGCGCTAGTGTATTCCTCTCCAGTTCCCTCTCATTCTGTTTACACACACAGAAGTCTTTAAATAAAGCACAAAGACACAAACGGGCTGGACGGTCTGGGGACCGAATCCAGTAAGGGCGAGATTTTTTTCACCCGTCCAGACCGGTCCTGGGGCCCACCCAGCCTCCTATTCAGTGGGTACCGGGTCTCTTTCCCGGTTGTACAGCGGCCAGGCGTAGCGTTGATCACCCACCCCATCTCAACCCAAGGTTAAAGAAAGAGTAGATTTATACCTCTACTTTCCCTCTGGGATTTCATGGCCTGTTCTAGGGTGAACTTTACCTTTACCTTTTAACTTTTACCAAGCCACAGATGTGGGCCCGGTAGCTCAGTCGATATAGCTACTGACTACGGGCTGGACGGTCTGGGATCGAATCCCGGTGGGGACGAGATTTTCCGCCCGTCCAGACCGGCCGTGAGGCCCACCCAGCCTCCTGTAAAATGGGTACCGGGTTTTTCCCGGGGTAAAGTGCGGTCGGGGCGTGCTGCTGACCACTCACCCCCTTCTAGTGCCGCGGTCATGGAAGAGTAGAGCTATACCTCTACCCACCCTCTGGGCCACACCGGGCCTGTAACGGGGATCACTTTACTTTTTTACCTTTACCAAGCCACAAATGTAGTCTGATGAAACTCACACGGAATGGTTCTTAGTTACGTTATTACGGATCGAATCTCATTGTCGTTTACAGATAATAGACCCTCCTTCCCCTCCCAACCCCAGATTGTAATCCCCTACTTAAAACAAAAAAAGGAAAATTCGATCTCCCTGTCGATGGCGGTGTTTCGTTCTTATTTGTACTCCTAGTAATTTTGTTTGTGTCAGGTTGGCAGACATTCGGACAACAATGCGGGACCTACCTGAGCACCCAATTTAACCCAGATTGATGCTGAAGATTTAATTTTTTTTTTTGTGCGGCTTGCTTGGTGACCGTAAACTGTGACTGTGACAGTCATGGTACACATTTCTCTGTTATTTCTCCTACTAATAGTTTTAATTTGCTTCGTCATTTATTCGTGCCGTTTCAAAACAAGCCGGTAACAAAACATAATCCGCAACTTGCCGTCGATACTTCCGTTTATATGAGATAATACACATATTTTCCCCCGTCTCAATCACTATCAGTTTATCCGCCTTTCGTGATTACGATAGGAGTCATTATGCAGGCCAGTCATTGGCCAGTTACTAATTCAGATGAAGCGCTGATATATATATATATATATATATA
>Ga0131853_10019564_pt1 | contig 12319 bp, 11 predicted proteins | sample TergutLab28metaG_FD_92764 | JGI IMG/M metagenome (GOLD analysis project Ga0131853, IMG submission 92764) | Labiotermes labralis P1 segment gut microbial communities from Petit-Saut dam, French Guiana - Lab288 P1 (version 2) (version 2) | ecosystem: Host-associated > Arthropoda: Insects >...
CATACGCGCCACATGCCCAGCCCATCTCATTCTTCTCCATTTTATCACCCGCACAATATTGGGTGAGCAGTACAAATCATTTAGCTCCTCGTTATGCAATCTCCTCCATTCCCCCATTACCTCATCCCTCCTAGGTGGCCTACTACATATACAACTTTAAACATAAGGTACACAGTATATTATCCACAATTTAAATAACTTGTTTCATTTTACAGGTTGTTCTTGATTTGCATGCTTAGTGTCTTCCTGGAAACTGCTGTGTAAATCAAATAAGTGTAAAAGAAGAATAATTGTGTCATATAGACTAATTAAAATATCCAGGTTAGGGAGAGTACATTCCTGTGTTAGCCTACCCAGCATCACTGAAATTGTTATGTAGAATGTAGTACAATAAGTGTAATGTTTTGTGTAACGTGGTGTTGTCCCATTTTAAGCAAAAACAGAATGACTTGACAAATTTTAGTAAAACTTTCTAACACAAAATGTTATGAAAATCTGTTCCCAGGTTTCCAGATTGTTATGTGTAAGGCAGTTTGCAGACTTGAAATTTATTATCACACTTCTGCAAATTTTTGTTACAAATGTGTCAAAATATGATCAAATGCTATCAGCAGCCCATGTGTGGAAGATGTGTTTCAATTATACTCATACATGTAATGCTTTTTTTTTTTGCTAAAATATGTAAATTGGACAAGATGAAGTGTATGATGACAGGAGTCTCACTGGATAAGCTCAAGTGATTGCATATTTTTCCAGTATTTGAAGCAGGTAACTGGCAAATCATTGAACCAATCATGTCTGTGGAGGTAACAACACCAGAAGAATTCCAGGGGGTCGTAATGGGTCAGTTGAACAGGCGTCATGGCATCATGACTGGTACTGATGGTCTTGAAGGATGGCTTACATTGTATGCTGAGGCAAGTTAACAGAAGAGGCATATAGCATTTATATTTGTGGAATTTGAGGGTCTATATTAAAAATTAAATTTTAAAGATATTTCATGCTGTACTGCTATAGCAGCAACACAAATCATTGAACCGTATCAAAGAATTTTCAGGTGAGACATACCCGTTGTGTTCAATAATCAATAGAATATATATAAAATTGTACATCCATACCCACTCACCATACCATACCTCCCCCTCCCACTGTACCTCTTTCCAATCTGGTCTCTTCCATCATCCATACAGTGTAACATGAAGACTGGAAACGACACTTTACTATCAAAGTACTCTATGTAGTCAAATTAAATACACTAAATGATGAGTATGCATGTGCACGTTACTATAAAAATTCAAGTGATGTACAGTTAAGTTATTAGTGAAAACAGTAACATAGACAACATATTCACAGAACCGTGAAATTTGTATATATTCTACGCAAGCAATGTAGCTACACGTGACAAGATATGTACTCACCATTCACGCTGCACAAACGTAAGTAATGCAGCCGCGCACAGCACATATAGATAACTCAAAAAACCCATACACTATTATAAGGTAAAATAGTTTGTTATACAGTTGCAGATTCATCATAGTTTCATTCAGCGACCCTGCAGTGAATTATTACTACATTTCTGCACAAAAGTTACAGATTCACCATAATTGCATCCAGTGACCCAAATGTCACTACTTGTCCACACAAAAAGAAGCACCATTTACACCGAAGAAGAAGAAACCTCATGATATTACATCCATAAATCAGAATAAAATAATTCTTCATCAATATCGCTACTTACAGTTCTAAAAACATTACTCTGTTATTCTCCCTCCATTTAAAATGTTATTACTTACAACTTCTAACCTTATTACTTATTTTACATTTGAAATTACATTTATTTTCAATTCATAATATATATTAATAACATGTAATATAAGATCTTGTACTCCATAAAGCATTGCTAATTTTACATAAAACTTTTTTAGGGCTCAGCCGGAAGGTGACTGTATAAGAGGAGTCGAAACGTGTTGCTGTTAAAAATGATTTAACTACCTTTAATTTTAGTTACTCAATAAAAAGTTGTGTTAGACTGTACAATTATATATATATTCTGTTGACGTATCAAAGAACTTTAAAGCTGCGTTGTCAGCTGGAACACACAAAGTGTCCTTCCTTCACATTAAACTTTCAGAAATCACCTTGCTTTAAGCCACTTGTTGCCAGGCTCATTGATGTACAGGTGTGCGGAAAATAAAGCATTTAAAAGAGAGAGCTTTGTGCACAATTTGATAATTAAAAATCTTGAAAATGAAGAACGTATATGGTTTTGCTGTTTTTTAACCTTTTGGCGCCAGAATTATTTTTTTAAATTTTAGCACACCCTGTATATAAAATGTGAATAATACAGGAACCAAATACGTTAAAATTATGAAACAAACTGCATTTTGAAGAGGATAAAAACAGAGACTATATACCATGTTTAAAATATTCAGTACCTATATTTGTTGAATAAATATATAAAATGCAACTTTAGAGGTTAGCGGTGCGGCACGACCACTATAGTTGACATCAGGCGTCAAAAGGTTAATATGCATATAAGAATTGTATGCAGTTTAAAACCAGCATATTGGCATTCGCCTTCTGATATCTTGACAGTCGTAGGAGAGTATTTCTCATCAATTCAGTCAGGTCACCTACAATTTAGTATGTCTTTTACTATGAAATGAATGTAATAGACAAGAAGTGGTGATACATTCACATCCAACAGGGAAAGGAAGTGACTTACTTGTAGTCACAAGTGGTGGTGTTGTGGTGGTCACCATGTCAACTTTTTAAAGTTGTGTAGCTCTGCTTGCTGGGGTTGTTTCTGTAATTGTACACCATATCAACTGATTACATTCAGACATTTGTGCTTGAAAATTATAGAACTACACTACTACATTGGCTTTCAAGGCATGTGCTAAAATGGCACTTGTCTTTTTTGTATCCATTCGTGTATTGTTCCATGTAGAATAGTCATGTTGTCATTATGTGAATCACCTTGCCGTTCATACATTGCTCATTCACTTTTACACATTTTTGTGAATACCATACTTTATTTCCTATGTACTGGTTGTAATGGTTGTAGTACTGTCATTTGGTTCCTGGGGCCACATTTTTGACAATTGGATGTACTGCTATGTGAAAGACAGTTCGAAGCGAAGGCAGTCGAAGCTGTATATTACATGTCCACTCCTGACACCTCGGAGAATTATGAGAGATCAGGCAGAATTTATGTGTGGAGTGGAATTTATTCTGACTTGATTGTGATATGTGTAATGGTGTCAGTTTAATTGTTTGACAGACAGGAAATTGTTACGTAAGAACATGGAGGAGAAAATCCCCTATTCATAATGCCTGCAGGCATATAGCTACATGTGTGCAATGTATATTACCATAGATGCATTAAAATTGTATGCCTTTATGCTGTGTGGAATTGTTTGTTTTGGGGGACATTATACATGATATACACGAATCAAAATTTTAATAAATTGTACAGGGTGACCCACGGGAACCTGACATCTTTAAAATAAACAGTACTCAGTTGTTTTTCAAGTAAACTCACATCTATTTATACAAAATTAAAGCTTAAAACATGCCATACCAGATGGTTAAGTTATACAAATGATATCGGTAAGATGACGACCGTCTTCTTGGATGCAGTTTTCAAACCTTTTTTTAAAATCGTCCATGACACAGGCGAACAACTGACGATCGATCGGACGAATTTCCTGACGGATGCCTTCCTTCAAATCATTCAACGTACGGGGTTTGTGAGCGTAAACACGTGATTTCAAATACCCCAAAAGAAAACAATCACACGTTGAAAGATCGGGAGAGCGAGGGGGCCACGGCATGTCTCCAAAAAGGGAAATGAGGTGCCCGGGAAACATGTTTCGAACAATGGTCATTGACTCGTTTGCAGTGTGCGCTGTGGCACCGTCTTGTTGAAACCACACATTGGCACAATTCATTCTTCTTCGGCGCAGTTCTGGCCCTCGGCCTACCTACTGAGTACTACCCATTCAAAAGATGTCAGGTTCCCGTGGGTCACCCTGTATTATAGTGATCATTGACGTAATTCTCTTAAATTTTAAGGCATGAGATCATCATTTGCTTTCTTGTAACGTTTTGTTGTTTTTCAGGTGCCACTGAATGACATGTTTGGTTTTGCCTCAGAGTTAAGGTCTGCTACACAAGGGAAAGGTGAATTCAGTATGGAATATTGCAGATACTCACCGGTTTTGCCAGATGTACAAGAAGCGTTAATTCGGCAATATCAGGAAAGCCAGGGCATCACACAGGAGCAAAAGAAGAAGAAGAATTAATGTAATTTATGTAATATGTAAATTATGGTCGTTCTATTTTAAATGAATAAATGCCAAAGACTTAGCAGTTGTGTCAATTTCAGGATTGTGTTACAGTTGAATAATATCATAGTAGCTTGGATAAACATTCTTATATCGTGTGAAATGGTAGGAGGGCTGTGCATGTTTTGCAACGCATGTGGCTTTGGTCATAATATATTTGCAGTATTTGCATTATGGAATTGACAGAAACTATGCAAAAACTTCAGGCTTAGATTGTAATCAAGGATCTCCATGATGCACCAGAACAGCTAGAATCAAATGAAGGTTTTGCTCATTTTTGCCCTTTGGTCATCTATAGTGCATAAGAAATTGCAGTTTATGTGAACTGGTACATCTTCCTACCTGTTTGCACAATTATTATACATGCAGAACAATGGAGAAGGGAAAAAGCTGTATATGTAGGTCATATCTGTCTCTGAGCTAATATCAGATTTTTGTAAAATTTGCGTTAAAAACTGACCAGAAGTTGTTAGAGAATTTTGGCTGACATGGGTATTGATCCCTAATAAAAGCCAACCTACATGATATAAGTATACTTTCTTTTGTATTGTATGCATTATGTTCTGTGTGGGAGACCTCTACAAAATAGGTAAGCCATTTGCAATTTTTTTTTTTACCATATTTATTTAACAGTATACTCTAGTCTCCCTCTCACTGTGGAGGTCCAATTTTGACCCCAGATCAGTCCAAGTGAGATTTGTGGTGGATGAAGGTGCACTAAGGTTTCAGTCTGAGTACTTCAGTTATCCCTATCTATATCTTTCTACCAATGAACAATACCCACGTTTTATTTATCTATCATCATCATAAACATCAAGGATTGGACCCGTTGATCCATTCCGTCTCCAATGTTACAACTGCTCTCTCCAACGTTTCTTCGGTCTTCCAATTGTTCTCCTTCCTTGTAGTCTCTAGTAGTATGATTTCAAAGGGATTCGGTTTTGTGGCATTCTTTGCAAGTGTTGAAACCAGTTCCATCTGTGTTCATCTATCTTGGTCTAGTATGCCTGTAATCTGTAGTTTGCGGCGTACATAGTCGTTTGTCTTGTGGTCATAAAGGGTGTAGCCTGCCAGAGGTCTCAATAACTTCATTTGTGCCGCTTCAATTCTTCGTCTTTGTGAGGCTGTTAGAGTCTAATTTTCTGACCCATATAAAAATGTAAGTAAAACTAAAGTGTTGTATATTTTAAAAATAGTTTCCATTTCCCTAAAAATAGTTCTCTTAATAGTATCTATTAATTGTGAAAATTTTGCCAATTTGGATTCTATCATTGACGGCATACAATGTTAGCAATTGAAAAAGTCATTAATTGAAGTAGTTTATCTTTCTGTGTCTCCTATATAGCCCATAAGCCTCTGAGATAATGTTAACATAAGGGATACTTCATCAATTTGTATCTCAGTATTCACATTTTTAAGTTAGCTTAATACACTTACGACATTTTGATAATTTGGCGTACTGTATTATGGACTACACTCTTTCCGGTCTCGTGTATCGTGAAGGTGAGTTTAATTCTGCACTGGAACAGCATTTAGTTTTTGTAGAGGAAGCACGTGTAACTGTTTACGTATGCTAGCAGACGACAGCGTAAGGTGTGCCACTCCGAGGTGACGTAAATAGTACCCACAAATCTTTGCTGCAGAAGGATGAGAGCTGTAACATGGCGATGGTTGTGGCGAAGATGAGCGGTCACTTACAAACTCAACTTACAAGGTCTTTGGAAAGATTATTAGAGGAAGCATACTTAAGTGGCGAGTTAAAGTTAACAGGAAGGAAACTGAAGGATTTCCCCAACGTGGGAGAAAAGTATAACCTCAGCGACACGGTTTTTGCAGGTGCGTACACAGTTCTGTCGAAGCGTAAAGCCTGGTGGACTGCTTTGTTGGTAGGTAGGGCAGGGCCAATGGGTAGGGATGTCATGTCACTTATCGACTGGATAAATGTTCGATATAATACTGTATGACGTAGGCCTGTGTATTTTGTCGGAACTAGTAGTAATTTAAATAATTCCTTTTTTATATCTAGTTACGTGAAATACCACAGGGCTCCGAATGTAGCAATGTAGAAGGTTAAGTGTACAAATTAAACTCCGCAGGTAAAGTGTTGAGTGCAGTGTAGCGCACATAAAGTTTGATTTTCTTGATTGAAGGACTTTTATAGATGGTCGTTGCAGAATAAGTAATTGGAAGAAATAGGCCTATAAATGTGCAGATGTGTTAACTTGGCATTCTTCAGCCCTAGAATTGAATGGCCAAATATAGTATCAGGTGGAGTTTTGAACGTGTGTACATTATAGGTCAGTTTCTTTTTTAAAAAAAGGCGTTGCTGTTGTCATTTTTATTGGAGGCCATGAAACATGATCGTGTTCAGATTCACGCGCGGCGCCCGGGTGCAGTCCCGATGTAGTCCGTGCCGAATTAGTTGTGGGCAGAGTGGCATTTGGTTAGGTCCATGTTCGTTTTCCCCAGCCAGTTTATAATTCAGCAGTAGTCCATACTGGTTGACGTCTGGAGCTGCTACAGACTAATTTGAGGTGCCAGTACCAGGAAACGTGGTGCCCACCCAGTCTCCTATTCAGTGGATATCCTGTATGTTTGTGTGTGTGTTTTGGGGGAGGGGTGTGGGGTTGGGGTTAAGCTACCGGGGCGTGTAGCTGATTAGTCAAATTCATGTAGTGCTGAGGTTAATGTGTGGAGCTAGACATCCTCTGCTCCCATGTGCCTCAATAGTGTATTGAATTAAGCACAGACACAACTTGACCATCTGCACCAAGACATTTATCCTCACCCACTTCTAAAATAATACTTACTTACTCCATGGAACAGAGTCCTTCTTGAGAAGCTAACTGGTTCTCAGCTAGTCAAGAAATTCCCTGCATTTTATGGAATATGAAATTACTGTGTTTGCAAGAGCACACCACCTGCCCCTATCTTGAGTCAGATCAGTCCATGCCCCCCATCCCACTTCGTGAGGATCCATCTTAGTATTATCCTCTCATCTGTGCCTGGATCTTCCATGTGGTCTCTTTCCCTGAGGTTTCTCCACCAAAACCCTGTATGCACCTCGCCTTTCCCCATATGTGCTACATGCCCCACCCATCTTTTTCTCGATTTCATCACCCAAATAATATTTAGTGGGGAGTACAAATTCTCATTAGGTAGTTTTCTCCACGTCCCTGTTGCCTTGACCCTCTTAGGTCCAAATATCCTCCTCAGCACCCCATTCTCAAAACCCTCAGACTATGTTCCTCCCTCAGTGTGAGTGACGAAGTCTTACACCCATACAAAACAACAGGCAAAATTGTAGTTCTGTGTATCTTAATATTTATATTTCTGGTTAACAAACTGGAAGACAAAAGATTCTGCACTGAATGATAGCAAGCATTCCATGATTTCAGTCGTGCTCTTAATAATCTTCCTGAATAGAATTTAGATATGTTACAGTTGTCCAAAATATTTGAACTGTTCCACACTTTCAAAGGAACTAGTATTAATCTTTAAATTGTGACTTCATCATGCATTCTGATCTTGAGACATGACGAAGTAATTAGTTTTATCAGCATTTACTTCTAGTCCAATCTCCTTACTACTAAAGGTTCTTTGTTTTTCTTTAAAGTATGTACACATCTGGCCAATGTATTAACATGATAAGCATAAACCAGAAGCTGATATGTACCATTTAATTTCAGGTCATCATGGTTTACCTGATTCCTCCTCATGGCATACACTAAGCAAAGTTAAAAAGCGATGGCTATAAAGCATGATTGTTTCAAACCTTTCCTAATAGGAAGTTTGTGAGACAAATGTTTGCTGACCTGGACTTTGCTATAGGTTTCATTCAGACACATTTTTATTAACTTTACCAGTTTCATGGGGATACCAAACTGAATGATAATATTATACAAGACCTGCCTCCTAACTGAATTATAGGTTTTCTTGAACTCTATAAATAGCTGATGCATTGCTTTGTTTTATCTGGATTTTTTCTCAAGTATTTGGGGACTGCAGAATGTATGATCAGTTGTTGACCTGTTGCATCGAAATCCACATTGTTGGTCCCCAGTAATTTCCTCTGCATTTGGAGTTAACCTTGGCAGACGGCTGTTGGATAAAATTTTGTATGTAGATGCCAAAAGTGATTTGCCTGTAGAATTACTACAGTCTGTTTTATTACCCTTATTAGAGGCAGGTACATTCATTGACTCCTTCCAATCCACAGGCAATTCCCCCTTATTCCAAATGAAATTCCTAAGTTTATGGATCTCAGAGTGAATTGTTCTACTCCCTGATGTAATAAATTCTGCTGGGATTTGATCAGTACCTGGTGATTTGTGTCTTTTTAGCTTTTCAGTAGCCATCTCAAACTCAAGGGCACTTGGCTTAGGTGCTAATGGCTTTGCCATATGTATTTGTGTCTGCCAAACATCTTTAACCCCATGTACATTCAATAGCTGAAAGGGTTTCTCCACCTAGCCAAAATGCTGTGGGAATCTGTAACCAAATCTCCCTTCTCATCCTTTACTGTATCATTTCTAGGCTGGTAACCCCTTCTGAGGTCTTTGATGCCCCTGTACAAGTCTCTGATATTTTCGCTGTTACTGTTAGTTTCCAGTTAATCAGTTTTAGCTCTCAGATATTCCTTATTTTTGTTCCTGAAATGTCTGCTTCATTTTTTACATCATTAGATTATGTACATTGGTTTGGATCCTATAACCACTGAATTTTAGCCTGCATCCTTTGGTCTAAAAATCGTGAATATTCTTCATCAAACTGTGGTATGCTACTTCAGTTCATACAAACCAGGACTTCTTTTTAGCTGAGGTTTTGATATTCTCTGTAATGTTTTCCCAACCTCTGTTCATGTGCTTGCTATCATTTAAGTTCTCCAGAGCTACATCTGTTTGAGATCTTAATGTGATACTGTTCTTAACCTCCAGCTGACTTAGCTTCCTGAGATTAAATCTCCCCACAAACTTCTGTGCTGCTTGTATATTTACTGCCAGTCTTTCCCTAACTTTTGCATCTGCCATATAATGGTCAGTATCACAGTCAGCTCCCTTGAAAGATCATACATCAAGTGTACTCAAGTGACATCTCCTATCTGTCAATATGTGATCAAACTGGTTGTGAGTCTTCCCACCAGGACAGGTCCAGGTGTATTTATGAACGTTTTGGTGTGGGAACATCATGCTCTGAACAACCGAATTTTTTGATGTGGCACAGTTCACTGTTCTAAGAACATTATCGTTACTATCCTGATGTAGACTCTCATTCCCAATAGTCAGTTTAAAAATGTCCTCTCTCTTCCCCAGTTTTGCATTAAAATCTCTTAACAGAATTTTCATATGGTACATAGGGAAAACAATCGGAAACCTGTTCAAATTCCCCATAAAAACCGTCTGTTGATTCGTCACTTTTCTTCTCAGTTCGTGCATACGATTTGGAACAGTATGACACTAGAGATCTCTGAGAACTATATATGACTCTTGTTAGTAACAAACTCCAACTTTTAACACGCTGATACAGTTCTATGGTGAACAAAATTCCTGTTAACAGTTGATGATTTTCTTTTCCTTTTTGACAAAAAAAATAATTTGCAGCTCTAACAGTCCCTTTTCCCCACTTAACCTCTTCTACACCCACTAAATCTAACTAAGACCTCGCTAATTCCCTGGCTGTTGTCGTAATTAACCCTGACCTATACAAGCTCCTTATATTCCAGGTACCAAATCTTCTGTCTCTTTGCCACTGTTTAGATTTTACCACAGGATCAGTCCAGGCCTGAGGCAAGTGTGTCCGTTTCGTAGCATGGCCAGTGTTTACGGTGAGGAATTGTTAGCACCTCGCGCAACCCCAAGCTGGAGGGCCACCTCTTTTCCGCTGTCCTCGACTGCCTATTCAATATATTCGCGGTGACCCGGCATATTGGAGGCCGTTCCTCCATCCGCAAACTGAGGACGCGCCATGCTGTGGTGACAGGGACCCACTTATCATGGTCTTACACAATAACACAGTGTGACCCACACGCAACCGAACCCGGCATTTCTTTGATAATTTTACCATTAATGAGGATATTGCAACGAAATTTGAAGCGGACTACAGACACACACTGCAGACACACACCACAGACACACACCACAGACACACACCACAGACACACACACACTGCAGACACACACCACAGACACACACTACAGACACTCACTACAGACACACACCACAGACACACACACACTACAGACACACACTCTAGACACACTACAGACACATTCCTCTGCTTTTCTCACACAACGAACGTACTCCTCTTCAAATGTCGTTGCAATATCTTCATTGGTGTTAGAATTATTAAAGAAATGCCGGGTTCGGTAGCGAGTGGGACACACTGTACAAAAAAAAAAGTCAGTTTGAACAGCTACACTACTGTCGCCAGACGCCCAGGAAGGTGGACCATATGAAAGCGATTTATTTCGGAGTTTATCGGAAATGTCTAGGAAGTGTGTCATCCCCGTTGTGTGTGTGAAACTAGGAAAAGGTATGTAGTCAAACACAACTTAATCACTGAGGTGTATTTAATGACTATGTGATGGAAACAACTACATGTTTCGGACTGTATTGGCCATCATCAGGTTTCCTAAGGAACTTAAGGGCTAGCTATATGCATACGCGCGCGCGTGGTGTAGAGAGCTATGCGTATGTAGAGATATCTACACCACGCGCGCGCGCATGCATATAGCTAGCCCTTAAGTTCCCTAGACAACCTGATGATGGCCAATACAGTCCGAAACATGTAGTTGTTTCCATCACATAGTCATTAAGTACACCTCAGTGATTAAGTTGTGTTTAACTACGTAACTTTTCCTAGTTATTGGAAATGTGTTCAAGAATTGCGGGTTTTCAAGTTATAACGTCGCAAACGTGCTTGTAACAGCAAGCCGGCCTGGAATATTTCAGCGCCTATGCACCGTCGTATAATGGAAACCCCATAGTTTCGTATCCGGTTCTTTCCGCGAATTTTGCGTCCATGTTGACTGATGATTGATACGGAGCGAAGATAGCGTTGTGTTACAGTGTGATTTGTTACGTTGGAGCCCTTGTGATGTCGTTTTGTCTCATACTGTGTTGCGATGACTTCTCCACTTTGATTATCGGAAATATTGATAAACCTTGATTGGAATTTATGTGACATGAAAACACAAGCTTACACCATGTGAGATTACACGTTCGCTGAAATTACACTGGCGTAGTCCTACCAGTATTTTGTGTGTATGTAATGTATCGTTGGTTATTTGGCTGCCTTTCATTGGTTCAACCATCGCTTCTCCAGAAGTGAGTTTCTCATACCTCATGATCACATCTCATCGCCAGCTTCTTTCTTTTGGCTACAGTTATGGACTGGTTTCAGAAACACAAGACACAAGTTGTTATACTAATCCCAGAACCACGACATTATAGGAGTGATTTACATTATTATAATTTGGAGAATTAGGCATGGACAAAAAGCTGAGGGTGTTTGAGAACATGGTGTTGAGGAGAATATTTGGACCTAGGATGGGACGAGGTAACGGGGGAATGGAGGAGATTGCATAACGAGGAGCCAAATGATTTGTACTCCACACCCAATATTGTGCTGGTGATAAAATCGAGAAGAATGAGATGGACTGGGCATGTGGCGCGTATGGTTGAGGAGAGGGGGGTGTATAGGGTCTTGGTGGGGAAACCGGAGGGAAAGAGACCACTGGGGAGGCCTAGGCGTAGATGGGTGGATAATATTAGGATGGATCTCCAGGAGATGGGATGTGGGTATGTGGACTGGATTGGGCTGGCCCAGGATAGAGACAGTTGGCGGGCGCTTGTGAGTGCGGTAATGAACCTTCGGGTTCCGTGAAATGCGGTGAATTTCTTGACTAGCTGCAAACCAGTTAGCTTCTCAAGAAGGACTCTGCACCATGGAGTAAGTAAGTAAGTAAGTA
>Ga0131853_10019567_pt1 | contig 12318 bp, 5 predicted proteins | sample TergutLab28metaG_FD_92764 | JGI IMG/M metagenome (GOLD analysis project Ga0131853, IMG submission 92764) | Labiotermes labralis P1 segment gut microbial communities from Petit-Saut dam, French Guiana - Lab288 P1 (version 2) (version 2) | ecosystem: Host-associated > Arthropoda: Insects >...
CTTTCGACTGCCAGTTCCTGGTGGCTCAGCCACAAACTGACCACGTCGTCGTGCTGACCGAAGTGTACCGTGTTAGCCCAACACTTCCTCTACAGACATACCGTTTTGGTAACTGGACTGCTGAGGGCGGCCTCACCTGGCCTTCAGAAGGCCTCTACAGGAGGAGGAACAACCTACTGGGACATACCATTCAGACCGTTCACATAAATGTAAGCCGAATTTTCTTCAATTTTCATTTAATTTAAGGTTCTTCCTTTGAAGATAACTAAGTCAGAGAGGAGTGCAAGTTGGCTAGATGCAAAACTATGTTTTTTATGTATGTGTGGCTGAGAGAAATAATAGTTGTTGATGATTTCCAAGTATTATACAATATGGTCACTTACATGAAATATTAATAAATTTATTGTCTCTTCCACAAAATTCACTTACAGTCAAAGTGTTTTATTGGACTCATTAACAAAAGTTGCAACATGTACAAAATTCACGTGCCCCTAGAACACAGTTCCTCGTGAGAGGTTAATATCCTAAGAAGCAGACAATTCCGCAAATTTGTTGAAGGAGGAAATTATTTTTAACGGTATCGAGAACCAACAAATAGAAAAAATGTGTTCTACAATAGACTTAAAAAGAGGAGATCAAGACAAATTTTTGAAGTTACACTAACTATTCAAATCACGAAAAAAACTTTATTTATAAAGGATTTCTCTTCCCTTTTCTGAGATTTCTTCTTCATACCCTCACAACTACAACACTTTTCAGTTGATTAGAAAATACCATTCTCCAAAGAACAATTTTAAAATTCCACTCATTGTCAGATCAGTGTGCATGAAGATTACCAGAATATTCATACCTAGAAACAACTTCACGAGCATCTCCGTGGCCATCCCTGATAGATACTATATGCCTTAAAGGGCATTATTTTGTTTAAAGTTCAAACGAATGCTAGGAACAGAGACTCTTAACGTTTTTATGTTTCACGCAATGTTACGGAAAGTACTGATATATATTTCAGCATGCTGAAACACACGGGACCCATAACACAACTATCACGACTAGAAGATATTTTGGAGGCACTGGATATTTTGAACAAATCTGGATCACTTTGGCGGAGAAAATGAACGTAACGTGAGTAAAAGAATATTGCTCTAAATAATCTCTTATAATGCACACTTGCATCTGCAGGTGGGTAACTAACAATTGATGCGTTCCCACCTGTACAGGTACTGTGGATGTGTTGCCGAGCGGGAGCAATAGATGTGACTCTTGGGGTAATAGTTAGTACAACAGCTGAGTCGAAACAAAGAATTTATTAATCAGACTCCCCGGAGTACAAACGGGTCTAGTCGGTAGACTATTCAGATTAAGAGTGCGCACGGCAACCTCCATATACTAATGGTTCAATAATCACTTGAATGTACAAGTGAGTTAGTCTTATTGTGGAGACGAGTGCAGGAGTACCGCTAATTTCTATGAGGACCTTCGCTGTTCCGAAGAGGTCGGCCTGGCTGTTGTCGAATGAATCCCCCTGTCTCTCAGGCTCCTTGCCCAGTTGTACTAAATCTGCTACAATATCTTACAGCAACCCTTGCCGTCGTCTCCTTACAGACAGCACACAAAAATTACTCGGGTTACAAAAACCCTCTGTTCCCAAAATTTTACGAAGACCAAACAAACGTGCAGGAATGCCTGCATATGGTCAAGTGGGGAGTGCAACTGGTGGCCAGTGAGCCGCCACGAGCCCCTGGATACTACAAGTAATTGTCAAGGAAAGTGCAAAAATAACATCTGGAACTATGAATTTGCCACACATATTGAAGCAGAACGTAGTAAACATCAGTCACAATGACCACTGTTCGTGTGTGTGTGTCGAAATGCGTATGTGAGAATAACTCTTGCGATACGCATGCGTAAATTGTTGCTTTTTTATAGGAGGATACAGACCTATCGGAAAACACACTAGTAGTAATTAAACCCAAGCAAGTAAATGCAATTTTTATTACCCAACAGGATGCAGTGCATAGAACATAAGGCAAGCAAGGATCAAATTAAATATGTAGACTTTTCAAAAATGGTGTCTTCATGCAAATATTAGGCAGGTTTCAATTTATATAACATTTACGTCTAAAGCTCTCATTTACAGCAGTCTTCTTGCGATGCCTATTTAATGAGAGACAATTAAAAGCTATTATGATCACGTATAGCAGCTGTAATGTAATCAGAATGAGTTCAGGCTTTACGGTTTGCGTTGCCAAAATTATGTGTTGTGGGTTTCAAATGTGTGCGGTAATAAGTTCGTTCGGATATTCTGGAGAGTCGTACAGCCAGCACCATTCGAAACGTCGGAACAGTACTGTTACGCTGCACGATATAAGAACAAGGAAGGCCGTGCTCGTAACAGTGAATTCTAATATTCATTACGTAAACTACCCAGAGCAAAGGACCGCAGAAAAACATCAGAAGACGAAGCTGTATAAGAAAAACGTTTCCTTCTCTGCGGTTTTGGTTTAAAATCTTATTTACGTTCCGTTCACAATATAGACATGTGTTTCGTTTCTTTTATCTTCTTCCTCATTTTTAAAAAGTGAAATGTCTCTCATTCCAAAAACCACTTCCCATTTGTCATATAGTTTGTACACATACCTTAAGATCCCTGTGTTTACAGTAGAGTCCTTAGGTCGGAGCGCTTGACTGGCAGTTGTGGAGGGAAATGTTAGGGGGAAGAATGGAGTTAACTGTCCCATAATATCGATTAGTAAAAACATAAGCTACAGTTGTAGCTTATTTATGAGAGTTTCCACTATTCACTAAATGTCAACAGTTTGTCGTGCTGGCCCCTCAAGCTTACGCTTTCAGACGCACAACTAATCAAGTCTGTGAATGCTAGATTTGAGGTTCTCACAGTGGTGAAATGTTTGTCTGTGTCCATTACTACTGTGTTACTTAAAGGAACTGTAAATTGCTTACCTTATATAATGTTAGTGACAGATAAACGCATGGCTGTCCCTTTGACACCGGCGGGGGGGATTTAAATTTTAATGCGTCCATTATGTAAAACGTATTTTGTAAATCAACAAGGCAGTGAACGTATAACGTTAACACTGAGGCGCGTTCGCATAACCATTGTCGCAGTGGAAAAGCGATAATTATTACGTACTCTGAGTGTAGGTTTAGCCTTAATTATCCAGCATGAAATGTGCATGAGCATGAGCCATATTGTGATCTGTGGCCTGCCCGGCTCTACAGTATTTTTTCACTTTATCTCTTAAACGGTATGAATATAAAAAAAAAAGTTTTTGAACATAAAATGTGTTTTGATTTTCTCAAACATTTTTTCTGAAACACTTTTCATTCTTAGAAGAACTGAGCGAGATATTATCAAAAATGTGTGTCGGTCTGCACGTAAAGCGTCTGTTATTCTTGTCAGACTTTAATAAAATTTTAAGTTTCTCTACAGATTTTTGACAATTACTCCATGAAAATACGTCCAGTGGGAGCCAAGTTGTTCCATGCGGACGGACGGACAGACATGGCGAAGCTAATAGTCGCTTTTCTCAACTTTTCAAAAGCGCCTAAAGAAAATAAAGTTATGAAATAAAATAATAGAGAATTAATACAATTAAAGGAATAAGTTGCTGCATTATCTTCTATAGATGAGTTAGTTCTATTATCATTTAGTGCTAGATGGGTGTGTGACTAATACTTGCATGTAACGTGGCCATTCTAATATCAATTTGGAAATATCAACAGAGGAAACATAAATGTAGAACGAAAAATGCATATAAAATGCGATTTCTTAAGAGTCTGTAACATTACGTTGTCGTACAAATATTTACACAAACCAGAACTTATTGCGTGTTAAGTTACCAGCACTGCGCGAGCTTTAGTAATGCTCATGTATTGCAACCCTGGAAACGTAAATTTGCAGTTGCCTCTACGTCTTAGAGTCAGGCAGTTGAAGCACATGCAGTTGGCGGATTTTATATGTCCATATTGGTTGTAGCTGAGTTATCAAGCTCTGTGACTTTCCTTTCTTTAAATATTACCGTGTAATACTGGATTTCCTTCTTCGTGTTTCAAGAGTTCATATTTTGCCTTTGGTTCATAAATGGCACGTCTTGAGAGAGAATTGTAATAGTGCTAAACACTTCCAGAAAATCTTATTATAGAAATCAAATTTTTAACACGAGACTGAGCAGAACTGAGCACTGTAGAAGTGGTGGCGTCATCGGTCGCTACACAGCGAAGGTGTCGTCCGTTCTACGAGCAGGAGCAAAACGCCCAGTGCAGTACGAAATGTCACTGTGCTTCCTGCGACCGGATTCCACTGTAAGCTGCACACACCTGTATTCCGTATCTTTATCATAGTTACGGAACACCGTATAGTACTGAGTATTAATCAGCTTTTCAACGTTGTCTTCTGCTTAGTCTGTCGTATGATGTCCCCTCACTGCAATGCTTGGTGACAAGAACATGCCCACAGACATGGACACCCGAATGTGATGTCAGATCTCAGCACAAATCTCATTTCCCGGAATGAAACCTCACGCCGCACAGCCTGTCCTCTCTCTCCCTCGCACTGATGTTGCGGTTTGAATCTTCGCTGCAGAACGGCAAATGGGCAGCTCCTAACGCTGTATTATTCTGATCTTTAGTAGGGTCATTCTTTATTCAAAAGGGTACCCACACACCAGCTTTTCATAAGTGCGCATACAACAAACGTAGCTGTACAGATTAGGATATTCAGGAGGTCTCGTGTTCCTGTCTAATGTCTAAGACTGGAGTACCTCATTAAGACATTCGGAATATATCCTGATTTGTGCCATGTTATTTATGTGGTAGTCTTAGGAGACTTTACTATCCGTTCCTTTCAAATACTTCCCAATGCATCACCGCACCCCGTCTTAAAGTTCGACCTATGTCGCACATGCAGGTGAAAGTCATCATCAAAAATAATATCTTTTTAGTTTACGTTTATAATTTCGCGACGGACGGGGATCGAATCCCAGTAGGAGCAAGATTTTGCGCACCCGTCCCGACCGGCCCTCTGGCCCACCGAGCGTCCTGTATAGTAGCTGGGCAGTGTGTCTCTTTCTCGGGGTTAAAACGGCCGGAATATGGCGTTGACCACTCACCCCCATCAATCTATAAAGTTATATGCATTTTGGGGCTCTTCAGTACATGCCTGACACTTGAAATTTTGTTGCATTTCTGTCTGCATGTAATAATTTATTCCTGTATCTGTGGACGCAGACCGTAGGTGACAGTGAGGGCAGAAAATAATGTGTCGTCTTGGAGGAGTGAAGATCCGTGCTGGAGTCTTGATTTTTTCCCCCGATAATTTCTGATAAAGAATTTATTTTTATAGTACAACTGGTAATTGTATTCAGCTGTGTTTTAAGAACTTCCCAAATTAATAGCGTCACTACACAAGGCAACGATAAATTCACATGTTCTTTGGGGCCTTTGGAGGGCTTTAATGTACAGGAGTGCGTCTTGGGATGTTTGACTGTGGAAGCCTTAGCTACAGATGGGAATTGTCACATGCTATTTCTACAATTTTAGAATTTATACACATTTCTAAAGTGTTCATAATTTAACAGCTCTCTTTGTTTTTTATTATTTTTTCCACTGCAGTGAAATGAACTTTCTCTGTAGCCAACTTCGCATTTCCGCATAGTTTCTCCGTGTTGATATTCCAGAAAAAAACAATTTAAAATAAAAATGAGGACTGTGCAAAAAGCCATAGGGTTATCCCTCTTAATGTCATATAATGTAACACAAATTGCATTGGATGTCAGAGCAAGCCAAGCACGTGACGTTGTCATCCACATGGAGTTTCTGACAACCGTAAAACAGTTATAACAATGTTGCAAAAATAAACATCAGAGGATATTCCACCGTATTCAGTTGAAACACAGTCGCTGGAAGGAAAATATTACCTACATAGCTACTGCCGGTGTTGTGCCTGTTGGCTTCACTTTTAACGCATTCAAGACCAGTGGTTTCTGTATTATACCACAATGTTATTAAGGTTTAAAATTTCTACTTTCTCCCCTCAGGTTGTATTCCTTTGTTTTGTATGGATCTCAGAACAAACAGCGATTATTTCCTTGTACAGCATAAACAAACAATTACTATACAGGGTTGAAGAGACCCTGAGGGGTGCGGGAGGTTGAGGATCCCAGAATTTCTAAACTATCAGCACATGAAGCTCGAAGGTAACAAGCTTTTCAGCCGTACAAACTGACCGCTTTTACCGCCCAGGAAATAACCCTGGTACTCATTTCTGTTAGAGGTTGATTCGACCCCAGAGCCATAGTGAGGCAGGAAGGATTATGTGAGTGATAAACACGAACAACTCGATCGGGAATTGAACCCGCGACCCTCCGGATTGTAGCCCAGTGCCTGAACCCACTGCGACGCCGCGTGATGTACGTAATGCAGTGTACATTCGGACTCTGAAGAAACAGTTGATTTTCAAACATATAACAATGCGACTTGACACAACCAGATGTTGTCACTCATATTGCTGCATTTACAGCACAGCAGGTGCATCGTATTACTCGTAGGTAAATAAAAACATTGATTTGTAACGGGGCATGTTCTGCAGTCGGTGTGGACATGTCATCATATTATCATTTTTAACCCCAGCAGGAAGGGAGTTCATTTCTCGAGCATCTGGACGTGTGTGCCACGTAACATGGAGCAGTGCTAACATGAAACAATAAGCTCGTGAGCCAGGTGAAACACAATGTCGGTCATATGTAAAATTTAATAGCAGTGGGAGGTTGTGTTTGTCCCACCTGCAAGTACCGTAAATTGACCCTACAGTCGGTGTAAAATGTTGGTTCCTCTTGTCGGTCGTTAGGTCGAGTTCGTTGCATGATACTTGCAGCTGATGTTCCTTTTTGAAAATATGTCCATGTGCACTCAAGTAGATTAGAGCGCTTTGAGCGTAACTACTATGAACTAATTTTAACAAGACAGGCAATGTAATTATAACCTAAAACTAGGGCGCGTTCTTGCAACAATTGTTGCAGTGGAAAAGCAATAAGTATTACATATTCTGAGTGTATGTGTAGCCTTAGTTTTCAAACATGCAATGCGCATGCGCCATATTGTCGTCTGTAGCTGGTCCTGCTCTACAATATTTTGCCACCTTATCTCATAAAGGTACGATTTAAAAAAGTTATTGAATACAATATGTATGTCTTGATTTCCTCTACAGCTTTTGTCTTAAACATTTCTCATTCTAAGAAGAAGTGAGCGAGATGTGGTCAAACTTTCTAGTGGTCTTTATTTAAAGTTCCCGTTATTCTTGTCCGATTTTATTAAAACTCGACTTTTCTGGACAGTTTAATACTAAAATATCAAACTGCATGAAAATCCATCCAGTGAGAGCCGAGATGTTCCATGCGGATAAATGGACGGACACACATGATCCATAATAGTTACTTTTCACAATTTTGCGAACGCGCCTAAAAATTCAGATTATAATTCTAAGGCGGAAGTTCTATTTGCGCCTACATTTTTACATAAAAATTACAAAATTACATCGCACAAACAATAAGAGTGGACCTTCCTTTCCTGACGCGACTAATACTAATGCCCGCCATTTAGAATGAAGCTGTAATGATCATTGCCCATAAACTGGACCCAGCTGAACCAAACTTGTGAAAACTACCGGCTAGCTCACATTTATTATCCACGTAGTAGGAAAATACTGAAACAAAAACTGACTGGGGAAATCCGTTTGCCTTGTACAGTGCATAACATGGATTTTGGCTGGTAGAGGAGTTAGGGGAACTGGCGGACGAGCCTACTTGGCGCGGTGAAGTGGCGAGGTGTGGGTGTTTTTTGCTTGGAACTTCAGTGTATCAACGTCAACTGTACTTACGGTGGCGGAGAGAGGGAATAGGCCAAACATGACGCTGTCGCTGCATTAGTGACTCGCTTCCAGCCCACCGTTTGAAAATTCCACAGGCCAACAACCACGAACTGCACTATACATACCCGCACCTGTCCCGTTGTCGCATTGTCCACCGCTCAAGGTTTGCTGCGTAGAACGTGGTGTGAGCTGCATTATCGACAGAACTGTTTCGCTACCATTAATATCAGACCTAAACCATGACCTAAATTTGCCTGTATTTTTAATCAAGCATCATGTCGTGCAGACGTGTGGGGGAATAGAGTTGTACCTCCGTAAATTCTTAACCTTCGGCACTAGATGGAGTTGTGTGGTGAGTTTCACACCCCTGCCACTTTACATTACTTCAAAATGACTCTGTATCCATTTTGTATGGGGCTGGGTGGATATAGATTTTGAGGCCTCAGTGTCAAAGGAAACTAAAACACAACATAGAAATCTGAGGGCCCGCGCATATAAGTTTGCCATCGGATATTTGGGCTGCCGAGTCCCGCACCATGAGCTCTCGTGGGGGGAAAAGTTACAATCCATGTCATTTTCGACACACACATTTACATTCCTCTGTTTATACTAATAGTTCACAATATAAATGGAGTTACAAAAGAAGGAGATAGAATTAAACAAGCAAAACAAGTATTTTTTGTTTAATATAAGCACAATACTTTTTACGATCGTACGTCGTATACATTTCGAGATCTCACCGACACAACAAAAAAAAACCCCCCATTACTCAGCATGAGTTTTTCCAACCAACAAACTGAAAGAAACAAAACTAATTATCAGGAAGCAGACAGCCTCCCCGTCCTGTAATTCCCACATCCACTTTCATGGATGTGCCCAAAAACAATCGCTAGACAGAAGGTTCGGTATGCCAAAGAGGACATAAATCAAAATTAAACCAAAAATCCCCAAACGAAACCAAACTACCACAAATATATACCCGGACCGCCTGTCAGCCACAAGGAGAGGGAGAGAGAGAAGGCAGTCTTCTTCCAAGCCGACTCCTAAAAGAAGTCTCAGCAGAATGAATTTCCTAGGCCACCAAAACTAAAACGAAACTCATCAAGCTCTCCCCCTTTCAGATAGCGACCAATCGCCGAACGAAGCCTAAATAAAAAAGGAAAGTGAAAGGGGGTTTTCAGCATCAGGTTTGTCCTTAAGCCGACATATCGACAGGGTCGGCTCAAGTCCTTGTCTCTATTGTGTATCCAAGTGCGATTTTTCGGTGGCACAGCCGATAACATTGTGGCTATAACAAGTAATCTCTCCCACCTCCTGGTATTGTAGATGGCTGCTATCAATGAAGACGCTAATGTATGTCTTGCGACAGCCGTATTGTGAAGTGCCCAGTTGATTGGTGAAGAACCTCTCATGATCTGTATTTAACGCGATACAACTCAGTATTTCTCGTTGTTTTTGCTTGGAAAAGGTTAGTCCATTTCTCGTACGTAGTGTATTCCATCTCTAAGGGCTGTCACACTGAACTGTCATATACTGTAACTAGCTGTCTGCATCTTCTGCAGTTTCACATCGCGTCACTCCTTAAGATATTTAGAGCACTTTCTCACAAACCCTGTCAACAGCATGCCAGACTGCACGGTGTTAAAATCGGGAAAACCACAATCTGAAGTATCGCCTCCTTACTGCGATAAACATAACTGGAAAACACAATGCTCTGTTACGTACAGAACACAGGTATCAAGATTCAGTTACCTAGAGCCATGCCCGACTTTTCGAACACGCGACATCATAAAATGAAAATCATTATCCAAACTAAACGCCGCACCGCTGCAGTTCATCATTGTAAGGAAAAGGTGTGAACAATAATATAGATATCTAAAAACTATCTTCTAGGACTTTAAGAGTGTTTCTAAATATGGTACGACCAAACAAGTTAAAATTAACGTAATGATTGAATAAGATTGTAACAGTAATGTGACTGAACCTAGAAGGTTTGATATATCACTTTGTGAACTGTAAAGCTGATGGCGACGTCGTATGTGAATCGAAACGTGCCAGGTAGCGAATAATTTGATCAAAATAATTTGTGTGAATTTTATGTAAAAATTGCCCATTAATTGATAGGTAGTCCTAGGTATATATGAGCATAGGTACAGTAATGTTATAGAATATATGTATAGAATATAAAATGTTTGAACGTCAATGAAACAACGCTGTAGACAGTTGTGTAATGACAGGAGTCATAGTTCGTATTTCACATCAGATGATACTGGGGTCATCAAATTAAGGAGAATGAGATGGGTGAGACATGTACTGCGCATAGGGGACTTGGTAATTGAATTCAGAATTTCAATCAGAAAGATTTCGGATATCTTTGGGAGGGTAATATTGGGACAGATCTACAAGATGTGACGAGGTAGACCGAGTTTATCCGATGAAGGACACAAAACACATGCAGCTTTTGTAAACATGGAAATGAACACTTGGAAGGATAGTAAAAAGCTGGGAGTACCTAGCCTACCTGAGTGACTGTTAGGTGTTGAAGGTTGATTGTGCATCGTCTGGCTGAGACAAACACTCTAGAGTGCTTACAGCATCACACCGTATTCAGTGTATGCGAGCTGTAATGGCTGCAGTTGTGAGTCTGCGTAATTGACTGATTGCAGGGAGGAACACCAAGTTTATGTGCTTGATCCAGCAGACAGCTGCCACTGAAGTAGCACGCGTGACACTGATGTATCTACCCGCTTGTATCTGAGCCGACAGACAATTACCACTGAAGTAGCACGCGTGACCTGAAATATCTACCCGTTTGTGTCTCATCCAACTGACAGTTGCCACTGAAGTAGCACGCCTGTCAATGATGATTCCTCTCTCTTGTGCTTGCAGCTGCGGAAGCCTGTGTCCACGCTGTCCATCCCGGCTGCTATGAAGGGCCTGCAGTCCGGGAAAGACGTGGCCGGGCAAGGGGTCACAGAAGAGGCTGGAATAGCGCTGGTAGGAGTGCATTCGGAGTACCCTCGCTACACTGAGGAGCGGGGACAGGGCGGTGGGCTGTGTAAGAACGCGTCCATCGAGAGCGGCGGTGGAGTCACGGGCACTGCTGGCGGCAAACATAAGCCCAACGTGGGCTACAGACTGGGCAGAAGGAAGGCGCTCTTCGAGAAGAGGAAACGGATCAGCGACTACGCTTTGGTAATGGGCATGTTCGGGATCATTGTGATGGTCATTGAGAACGAGTTATCCAGCGCCGGCGTCTACACTAAGGTAGGCATTACAGCGTGCTTCTTGTGCTCTGCATATGCATAATATGTCTCCCAACTCACCCCGGCCCTCCAGCCTTTAAACGTTTTCAGTCCTGAACCCTGTCGCTGGTTTCAGTTCCACTGTAGGCCATATTACTTTGTGTAATTTCTTTCAGCTCTTCGTTAAACTGTACAATTAGAGAAGTCCAGCTACTCCGAACTGACGTGGCTGATCGCATGAAAAACTTTATCGTCTTAGTCATCGTTAAATCCTGAAGTCTAAGACAGAAGTAGAACACATTCTACTGCCGCACACATCCATTTTACAGATCAGCTTGTTAGCATTGTTCACTTTAGGCACTCGGAAAATGCTCTCGTTCGATTGAATTTGAATTAAGTCTTTACCAAATTTCGTAACATTCGGTCATTTCCTTCAGCGTGTGTGGGGGGGGGGGGCAGACACGTAAGGGCACTATAACAGGTCAGTATATCGGGTGTACATTTGCATATAAATTACGTAATGTTGGCGAAAATACTATCGTTTATTTTAAATACAATGTAAGACGTAAGACTGCTTATATACGCACACTTTTCTTGATACGGAGCCTATTAAAACGGGCAGAACTCATGAAGGCTGTGCTTGTCGGTCCATTCCATACAAAACAATGTAAACTTACTTAGGTCTTTATATAAAGTGCACGATAGTTTTGTCCGATTTAGTCAAATTCGTCTGGGGAACTCGACAAGTTTTCGTGAAAGTCCGCAGTATGAAATTTTATGAAAATCCGAGCTGATAGGCGAACGGACACAAAACGAAGCTATAGTTGCTTTTCGCTATTCTTGCGTTCGCGCGTATCAAGAAAAAGTGGATAATCATGACAAATCGGAGTGCGATTCCTAATACAAATATTCTTCATTCTTACATAATACAAGAGCCAATACTTGTTCTGATGTTTTCTCGACATTACATGATATAGCATATACAATTCTGACACACATAACAAATATTTAGAAAATTAATTTTATCCTATCTGCGCCATGAACATTTATGGCAGTAGTACTACGGTGCGTTCAAGTTGTAAGGTCTCCTAATTTTTTTCTCGGGAATGGAAGTAGGTAGAAACGTTAAAGTTGTTGGAGATGACGTGGCAGTTCTTTAGGTTGGGTGAGACCAAATGGCAACAC
>Ga0131853_10019568_pt1 | contig 12318 bp, 12 predicted proteins | sample TergutLab28metaG_FD_92764 | JGI IMG/M metagenome (GOLD analysis project Ga0131853, IMG submission 92764) | Labiotermes labralis P1 segment gut microbial communities from Petit-Saut dam, French Guiana - Lab288 P1 (version 2) (version 2) | ecosystem: Host-associated > Arthropoda: Insects >...
ATGTATTCCGCTGAGACTCTTCGCTGTATGGGCGCTCATCGTCAGTACTTTGTAACGACAACGAAGAAAGACTCAAAATTCACCAAAATACGGGCGTTCAGCTTTGTGTCAACACGCCCTAGTACAGCTTGCTGCCACAGCTGGGGCAGAAGTTAAAATCGTCGCTTGCCCGGCCTTTGCAGTGAGGGCAGCGTGGGCCGTGGTTGTTTTTGAGCATCTCAAGATCATACTGGCTGACCGGTGTACCCGGGTCTTTTTCCAGTTTTTTTCCGGTGTTTTTCCGCAGAACCATAATGCTTGCACAGCCCGAGCAGGTGACTATGTACCCGCACCCGAATGAGAGAAGGGGGAGAAAAAAGACGCTGAGCGACTGACACTGTTTGACAATGTGCATCCGCCCGGTTTCAGAACAAGCCGGACACGCGCCCTTAACCATCCCCAACTGTTTAAGTCGGGGCGAGACGCCGGCGATGAAAATCATGTCGAAATGCCCCTTTCCCTGTCGCGCTAAATATAGTATACTAGATAAATAAGGGACATAGGCATTGTGGTAACGGCAATAAACCCGACCGCAAGTCTAACAAAAGCCCCTTGTACATATACAAAGTATAACACACAAGAATACAAACCTGCAAACGATACGTAAATTTTTTTTGACAATTTATCTTAAATTGCATTAAAAAGCGGGATAACCAGCATTTGCACGCAACAAATGGCCGCGATCGACACACTTAGTTTCTGAATAGGGTACACGGCTATACGCCAGTGATATATAATATCACCCGCAGTGAAAGGATTATTGCATGAAACAAAAACGGATATCCGCTTATATTGCACTGGCCTTGACCATTGTTCTGCTGATAACCGGGTGTGCCGCCGGCCTAGTTGAAACCGAGCCTGCCGGCGGGCGGCTGGCTTTGGTCGACAACACCCCGAGCGAAGCGTTCATTCCTGCCCGCCCTGAGAATCCGCAGGCCGGTGACGACACCGCACTGGCGGGAATCGGCACAATCGCGCAGACCGCGATACAGGCAAGTGCGGCCGGCACGGCAGATACATTTCGCAACAACACCCCGCGTATGCGAAGGGTAACCGGCGAAGTGCGCGGCGTATGGATCTCCTTTTTAGAATTTGACCACATGCTCAGAGGGCAGAGCCGCGAACAGTTTACCGCAAACATCCGCCGGGTATTCGACAACAGTGTGCAGTACGGGCTGAATACGGTGATTGTTCAGGTGCGCCCTTTTGGAGACGCGATCTATCCGTCCGCTTATTTCCCCTGGTCGCAGTTTGTGACCGGGACAGAAGGCATTGCCCCAAACTTTGACCCGCTGGCCATTATGGTGGATGAAGCCCACGCCCGCGGGATGCGCTTTGAAGCATGGATCAACCCTTACCGCATCCGTGCGGCGGGCAGTGTGATTCCGCTGAGCGCAGACAATCAGGCCGCGCGGTGGATTGCCGAGGGCAATTCAGCTGTCATCCAATACAACGGGATCATCTCTTACAACCCGGCCAGTCAGGCCGCCCGCCAGTTGATCGTGAACGGCGTGCGCGAGCTGGTGAGAAACTACTCAATCGACGCGATACACATCGACGATTATTTTTACCCGACCACATCCCCCGGCTTTGACGCCGCGTCTTTCCAGGCTTACCGCAATCAGGGCGGGACGCTTCATTTAGGCGATTGGCGCAGGCAGAATGTCGAGACCCTTTTGCGCGAGATGTACGCGGCCATCAAAGCCGAAGACCCGCGCGTCGAGTTTGGGATCAGCCCCCAAAGCCGGATTGACTACAACTTCGAAAACCTTTACTTAGATGTTCGTAAAATTTCATCCCAGCCCGGTTTTACCGACTACATCATGCCGCAGATTTACTTTGGGTTTGCGCACGCCACCCAGCCTTTCCAGCGTGTACTTGAGGAGTGGGACGCCATCGTCAACCCCAATTACGTTCGGCTGTATATCGGCTTGGCCGCCTACAAGTCAGGCGTAGAGGACACATGGGCAGGCGAAGCGGGCATAAACGAGTGGCGGGGCAACACAAATTTATTGAGGCGGCAAGTCGAGGCCTCCCGCCGAATGGCCAGCTATTCAGGCTTTGTGCTGTTTCGCTACGACTCAATCTTCAATCCGGCTGCGGCGGTTGCGTCTTATGTAGAGAGGGAAAACCAAAACCTCCGCGCATTGCTCCAATAGGGCTGATTATCTGGCCATTCAAACCTTTTGGTTAAGGATTTCCCATTAATTTGGCGAAAGAGGACGTTAAATTTGAGTGATCTGTTTAAAAGTAAGCGCAAGATAGCTTTGGCGATCAGTGCGGTTTTTTTGGCGCTGACCATTGCCACCGGCACAATCGCCTGGGTGTTGCTTGAGGGCAGCGTTTCTGCCGGATACACCACCCGGCGGCCGGCCGCCCAAGAACGGGAAGAAGCTCCGCCCGAAGTTGAGGCCCAACCCGATTATGTCGATGAATGGGACGAGCCTGCAATCGAAGAAGAAGACGACTTCCTGCCTGTTTCACACAGCTTTCCGGCTGAGATGCGCGGGGTATTTCTCGTACCCGGCCAGGACTTCCTGCGTGACCCGAACGCCTCGGCCGATGCTCTGCGGGCAGAGGTGGACGCCGCTATCAACGACGCGAAAAACCTGACCATGAACACGGTGGTCATTCAAACCAGATACGAAGACCGCGTCATTTTCAACACGATGGGTGCGCCCCAGGTGACGGTCGGGTTTGATTTGCTCGACTATATCATCACCCGGGCGCGGGCTGAGGGTTTGTTTGTCTACACCATTTTTGACGCATCCCTTTTTGAAGAAGTTGTAGGGCCGCAGCTGCTTTCGGTTAACGCGGGCACGATCAGCCGCCTGTCGGCCAATCTGCGGGAATTCGCCCGCAACTACGCGCCGGACGCAATATTAATTGACGGCTACACCCGCCCGGTGGAGGAAGAGGGCACGGCTTTTATCCGGTATTTGACAACCGGTGGCGCGATCGGTTTCCAGAACTACTTGCGCCAATCCCCGACCGCGGTTGTCACCAACGCCTCCCGCACCATCCGCAATTACGCGCCCGGTATTCGCGTCGGGATTTTAGCCGACGCGGTTTGGGAGAATGAGAGCGAGAATCCGGGCGGCTCACAGACCAGCGCCGACTTCACCGCTTTGAGCACAGGCAACGCCGATACAAAATCTTTTGTCGAAGACGGTCTCATTGATTTTGTGGCCGTGCAGGCGTTCGCGTCCCTGACCGACCCGAATGAGCCGTTCGGTGAGGTGGTCAGCTGGTGGGGCGATTTGGCCGATAATCACGGCATACCCATGTACGTGGTACACGCTTCCAGCAACATTGCCACCCAAAACCCGGGCTGGGCGCCGCCCGACCAGCTCACCCAGCAAGTGATCCGGGCCGGCGAAGTCCCCGGCGTGTCGGGCAGCATCTTTAATTCCCTTGGCCGTTTGGCCGAGAACCCGCAGGACGCGACTTCCGCCCTTATCCGCTTTTATCAGGGGCAGGTGAGCACTCAGCATATCCTGACCGAGCTGGCAATTGTCAGCCCGGCGCAGACAACGTTTGTCACCCACGAGCCGAGTGTCGCTTTCACCGGCGCGTCAGACCCAAACTTCCCGATTACGCTCAATGGCAGAGAGATCAGCCGGGATTCAAACGGCTACTTCACGGTCAGCATGGAGCTAAACGCCGGGCTGAATACATTCACATTTGAACATAAGGCGAGAACCATTACATACAACATCACCCGCAACATTGAAATTCTGCGCGAGATCGCCCCGACCGGCACGATCACCACCGACGGGAATATGCTGGTCTCTATCTCGGCGATTGCTTATGAAGGCGCGACAGTGTCCGCGCGGTTTAACGGACAAACCATCCCCATGCAGATTGACACGGATGCGCAGGATGAAGACGCCCGCGTATCCCACTTTAGCCGGTTTGTCGGGCAGATCACCACTCCGCCCGGTACACAGAGTGAGCAGAATCTGGGCGCAATCACCATCACTGCCAGCTGGAACGGCCACAGTGAGAGCATGACCGGCGCGAGTGTGCGGGTCAACCGCCGTGTGCCTGTATCGGACGGTGTGCCGGTAGTGGTCATCGCGGATCAGGCGGCCACCTTCCCGCCCAATACCCTGAACAACATCCCCAGCCCCAGCTTTTTCCCCATTCCGCGGGGGGCGATGGATTTCGCGGTGGGGGATGAAATCACCTACACAAGCAGGCGGGGGAACACTTACCGTTACCGGGTGCTGGCCTCCGGGCTGCGGGTGCTCAGCTCGGATATCCAGGCGGTCACCAACGACTTCCTGACGGAGAATGTAATCTCCGGGTTTAATATCACAACCGAGGGCAGGCGGACTTACCTGACCGTCAACACTTCACAGCGGGTTACATATGGGATACGCTATACCGGCAGTGAGTTCATCATCAACTTTGCGCATACCGGCCGCACGCCGGGCGGCAGCGCGGCGCTCAATCAGAACCCGCTCTTCACCAACGCGCGGTGGGACGGATCATCCCTGATTTTGACCCTTGCTCGCAACGGCGGTTTTTTGGGGTACCGGGCCGACTACGACGCAAACGGGAATCTGGTCTTCCGCTTTAACACTCCGCCCAGTTCACTGAGCGGCGCGAGAATCGCCATTGACCCCGGCCACGGCGGAAACGATCCCGGTGCGCTTGGCTTCTTGCAGGCGTTCCCCGAGCGGGTGATCAATCAACTGATCTCGCAGATGCTGGCCGACGAGCTGAGAAGCCGCGGAGCGAATGTTTTGCTGATCGACCACTCCTCTAACCCCAGCCTCCAGAACCGGGTGGCACAGGCTGAGCGGTTTGACGCCGATTTCCTGGTTTCGGTACACAACAACGCGAGTACCCGGGCGGCCGCCGCCGGAACGGAGACCTTCTATTTTTACACGTACGGGCGAAACGCCGCCACCGCCATCTCGCGGAATGTGGCAAGCGCTTTGAACACGACCAACCGGGGCGCGCGGCAAAGTTTTTACCACATCACCCTTTCGGCCCAGGTGCCCAGCATTTTGGTTGAGGCCGGTTTTATGACCAATAAAGCCGAGTACGAAAAACTGATTCAAGAGCGGTATCAGCGGGCGATTGCCATTGCAATCGCCGATGGTTTGGCGGCGGGGATCTCAGCCGCCAGCACAGGGGCGAACGCGTCCGGCAGTCAAAACGTCGGGAACGCCACCGGCCCAAGCCCGGGCGCGGGCAGCAGCAGCAACGCGGGAAACCGTGATGAGGATGACGATTACCGCGACGATTCAGACGGCCAGAATGATCGCGAAGAAGAGCTGGAAGAAATTTACTTTGTTGAAACACTGGTCACCCTGTTTGTGGGTGAAAGCGCAACGCTTGAATTTCTCGTCTTTCCCAACAATTCACCCACCGCCGGGATTCGCTTTGCCAGCGATGACACATCGGTTGCAACAGTTGACGCAAACGGCAGGGTGACCGGGGTAAGCGAGGGTGTGGCTGTCATCACCATCTCAGACCAAAGCGGGCGGATCACCGATTACGCGACAATCGAAGTTTGGGGAAATTAAGAACCTGCGGTCCATAACGAGAAATGCACACGAGCCGAAGCGATTTTTTCGCCAGGCAAGGAAATTTCCCGCAGGAATACTTTGTGTATTCCAAGGGGAATTGACGAAGGATAGCGGAAAAATCGCCGGATCGGGGGCGTTTTGAGTATTGTCCATAGGTTCTAGGGTGTGTTGACACAAATGGGAATGCACGGATTTTGAGTGAATTTTCGAGCATTTCGAGGCGGAGGAGGAAGGAATACTGTATGTATTCCGCTGAGACTCTTCGCTGTATGGGCGCTCATCGTCAGTACTTTGTAACGACAACGAAGAAAGGCTCAAAATTCACCAAAACACGGGCGTTCAGCTTTGTGTCAACACGCCCTAGGTAGAAGGCGCGAAAGGAGCCGGCCATGAAAGTGCAGGAGTTTAAGTTAGCTACGCCGCAAGAAGGGATGATCGACATCACGGCGCAGGTGCGGCAGATGCTGTGTGACAGCGGAATCTACACCGGCCTTTGCACAGTTTTTTGCCCACACACCACCGCGGCCATCACCACCAATGAGAACGCTGACCCCGATGTCGTCAGCGACTTTTTGCTCGGGCTTGGCAAAGCCTACCCTGACCGCCCCGAGTTTAACCACTGCGAGGGGAACAGTGCCGCCCACTTGAAAAGCAGTGCGATTGGCTGTTCGCAGACTTTTATCATCGAAGAAGGCCGGCTGATGCTTGGTACCTGGCAGGGGATTTATTTCTGTGAATTTGACGGCCCGCGCAGCCGCCGTTTTCTGGTTAAGATTATGGACGGCAATAAATAAACACAAATCAGCGCCGCCCGCACCGGGCGGCGTTTTCGTATACCCAAAAGAAAGCGCAGATATAGTCAGCGTGTTTGAAAACCGGTCCTGGATTTGTCAGGATTTTTTTCGCCATACAAGAAACGGCGAAGGCAGGCTTCCGCGCCCCCCGAAGCTATTGACGGCACAGTGTCCGTTGTGGAGGCGTATGTGGCAGGACGGAGAAAAGGCCGAAAAGATGGGGCGGTTTTTAAGCTCGTTCACTATAAGCAATGATAAGCCTGTGGTGATTGTCAAAGGCATCAGGCTATAGCAAGACGCGTTGACGTTTGGGGTGGCGGGTGTTATACTTAATTTAACAAAAAGGTGGGGGCGAGCGAGTGGAAAAGAGCATGTACAGCCTGATACTCATCGACCAGGTGGTCAAAAAAATCGATGAACTGGCCGAAGCCAAGGGCATCAGCCGATCGGGGCTGGTCAACCAAATTCTGGCTGAGCACGTGTCTTTTCTCACCCCCCAGCAGCAGATTGAAGACGCGTTCGCCGCCATCGGCCGCGAAGTGGGTGGGATAGATGGCCTGCGCGCCAAGCAGTCTTCAGCCGGGATGATGTACATTAAAAGTGTGCTCAACTACCGCTACAACCCGGCCATTCGCTACAGCGTCGAGCTTGGCCTGGAGAGCGATCAGTTTGTCGGTGAGTTAAAAGTCAGCTCTCGCACCCAGAGTGATACCCTGCGCGCGAGACTGAGCATCTTTTACGAGGTCTGGAGCCAGGTTGAAGCAACCGCTCTGCGTGGGGCAATGCCACAATTCACCATCGCAGGTGACCGGTTTGCCCGCAAGCTGAAAATCAAGGGCGGGGAAGGCCCACTAAGTGCAGAGGCAGCCGGCAAAGTGATCGGGCAGTACCTCCTTCTGCTTGATAAAGCGCTCAAAATGAGTTTTGAGGGCAGTCACGGGATGGATGTACAAATCTATCAGCAGATACTTGCGCTTTACGGAGAATATATAGACGCGGGCAAAATATCGATTTAACGCGGGCGTGTCACCCTTTTTCTCATGATTGTATACACTGGTGTATATGACTTTGAGGAAAGGGCGGGGTAAGTGTGAAATCGATCGAGTACAATCGAGAAAAGGCAGTGGCCTACGCCCGCAAGTGGGCGCTTGGGCGCAATCCGCGCTTTTACAACTTTTCGGGGATTGGCGGGGACTGTGCCAACTTCGCCTCCCAATGCATTTACGAAGGTATCGGCGTGATGAACTTTACTTCAGTGTATGGCTGGTACTACCGCAATCTGAACGACCGCGCCCCTGCCTGGACTTCGGTTAAGTATCTACATAACTTTTTGACCACCAACCAAGGTGCGGGGCCATATGCCAGGCAGGTAGGGCTGGAAGAGGTTATGCCGGGTGACATCATACAGATTGCCACCTGGCTGCCTGATTTTCACCACACGCTGGTGGTGATCCGGGTGGGGGAGAGCCCTGCACCTGAAAATATTATGATCGCCGCGCACAGCTATGACAGCCTGGACCGCCCGCTGAGCAGCTACGATACGCAGAAGATCCGCTGTCTGCATATCCTGGGCGGCCGAAAACAATGAGAACCTGTGATTAATACGTAAAACGCCCCCGAGCCGGTGACTGTCTCGTTATCGACCACAGATTCTAACGAAGAAAATCTCAAAGGCCAGAGCGAAAACTCTGGCTTTTTTTTGTGTTTTCGTGTAAACTGTTATTGGTATAGTTGATAAATTTGAAAAGCAGAGCGGGGTTTGTGCAGATGTTTTGTGTCCGGCAAGGATGACGACCAAGGCAGGCTGACGCCTGTCGAGGAGGAAGACGCAGCCGGGCGCGAAAAAGGCCGCAAAGACGCTCTGATTTTTGAGTTTGTTAACTATAGGATTAACGTGCGAAAGGATGGGCATGGATGAAGCGCAGCAACCCGCCCGGGCCGGACAAAAAGCCGGTGAGCGGGCAGCCCACGCCGACCGGGCGCCCCCGCACAAAAGAAGAAGCCATTATGCAGGAGATTGCGCAGGACCCCGAGCGGGCAGCACAGCTTTTGCGTGAACTGTTAAAGAAAAAATAACGAGGAGAGCGCCGGATGTTTACACCTGACCGCGAGCGGGCAATTGCCCTTTTACACAAACACAACCAAAGTGAATCTCTGCGCAGCCACGCGCTGGCCGTCGAAGCGGCTTTAAAGTATATCGCCCGCCAGTGGGGGGAGGACGAAATCTACTGGGCCGAAGTCGGCTTGCTGCATGACCTCGACTACGAAAAGTTCCCTGAAGAGCATTTGGCCCACGCCCCTGATATGCTCAGAGAAGCGGGGTATGATGAAGGCTTTATTCGCGCAGTGCTCTGCCACGGCTGGTCGATCTGCACCGATGTGAAGCCGGAGTCCAAGATGGAGCGCGCCCTCTACGCGGTGGACGAACTCTGCGGGCTGATTACTGCGGCCGCTTATATGCGCCCAAGTAAAAGCGTGATGGATATGGAAGTTTCTTCTGTCAAGAAAAAGTTCAAAGACAAGCGTTTTGCCGCCGGCGTTGATCGACAGATTATCTTAAACGGCTGTGAGATGCTGGGGATAACGCTTGAGGGGTTGACCGAGCTGGCGATAATGGGTATGCGCGAGAACGCTGAGGCCATCGGGCTGTAACGGGATGAAAAGCCATCTGCCGTATAATCTTCTGCTAGTGGTCACCCTGGTCGCGGTCGGACTTATGTCCGTCTTTAATTTGACCATGCGCCAATCGGGCTTTGCGGTGCGGGTGGGTTACGCCATCCCCGAGCCTCCGCCGGCTGCCGCTCCGCCGCCTCCGCCTGTCCGCGCACCTGCGGTTTTACCTGGGGAAGAAGAACCGCCACCTTTCCCTGAAACCGCGCCTGCCCCCGCGCAGCCGCTGTCCGACCCGGCTTATGAAGGCGGCTGGGAAAACGGGCCGGACTACATTATCCTGGCCGAATTTCCGCTTGAGATCAACGCGGCGACCTACGACGAGCTGCTTCTAATCCCGCGGGTGGGCGATGTCACCGCCCAGCGGATTATCCAGTACCGCGAGTATTTGGGCGGATACACACATCTCTCTCAGCTGCTTGACATTGTGGGGATCGGCGCGGCTACTTTTGAGCACATCACCGCTTATCTCTATTTAGCCGAGGCAGAAAGCACAGCGGGGGAACCCGGGAACGAAGATGACAGCTGACCACCAAAGGAGGTAACCAATGTGATACGAATAGAAACCCACCTGGGTTTGATCGAAGTTTCAGAAAATTATTTCGCCGACATCATCGGCCAGGCAGTGTCCGAGTGCTTTGGGGTATCGGGGCTTGTGAACACCACGGCCACCCAGAGTGTGCGGTCGCTGTTTTCCCGCGGGAATCTGCGGGACAAGGGTGTGCGGGTGCGCGCTGTGGACGGCCAGCTGGTGATTGATTTGCACATCGCCGTTACTTACGGGGTGAACATTTCGGCGATTGCGGCCAGCATTGTGAATAAAGTCTCCTACACAGTTGAGGAGGCCAGCGGTATGCGCGTAACTGAGGTCAACGTCTTTGTAGAAGAAATGTTGGCCGAGTAAGTATTTGCCGATTGTCCCGCAAAAATTTCTCTTGAGGTGAACGTATGCCATTTTCATATGAACAAAGCCCAAACAACAGCACCGCCGGACTAGGGCGTGTTGACACAAAGCTGAACGCCCGTATTTTGGTGAATTTTGAGCCTTACTTCGTTGTCGTTCGTCGGAATACATACAGTATTCCTTCCTCCTCCGCCTTGAAATGCTCGAAAATTCACTCAAAATCCGTGCATTCCCATTTGTGTCAACACACCCTAAACACCCCTCACAAAGGCGGTGAGCGGTCGGATGATTAAGGGCAGTGTCCTGCGCGACGCACTGATCAGCGCCGCCAACTCGATTGCGGCCAACCGCAAACAGATCGACGCACTCAACGTCTTCCCGGTCCCGGACGGGGATACGGGTACAAATATGTCCATGACTATGGAGTCGGCCAAAAACGACCTGCACGCAATGTCGGACGCCGCGAGGGCGGACGAGGTTGCCGGGGCGGTTTCGGGTGCGCTGCTCTGGGGGGCGCGCGGAAACTCGGGCGGGATTCTCTCGCTGGTCTTTCGCGGATTCGCCAAAGGGGTAGCCGGCAAGGAATCGCTGGGCGCAAAAGAGATTGCCGCCGCGCTTGAGCATAGTGTTGAGGCGGTCTATAAAGCGGTGATGAAGCCGACTGAAGGTACAATGCTGACCGTTGTGCGCGAAGCGGCGGCCTGCGCTGCCCGCGCCTGTGAAGCGACCCCGCTGCCTGACCCCGCCGCCCTTTGGGAAATGGTGGTCAGACAGGCTGAAAAGACGGTGGAAAAAACACCGGATATGCTGCCTGTCCTCAAAAAAGCCGGTGTGGTGGACGCGGGCGCCAAGGGTCTGGCCATCATCTTTCGGGCGATGGGTCAAGTCTTTTCGGGCGGCAAAATTGCTGTGATTGAGCTGGAAACAGAGGATGACGCGGGGCCCGGAGCTTTTGTGGACGAGCATGTCGGTGAGATTTTGTTTACTTACTGCACGGAGTTTATTATCATCAAGACAGGCGGGGACAGTATGGTCATCCGCGATTTTATGGAGCAAAATGGCGACAGCGTGGTGATGGTCGAGGACGATTCGATCATCAAGTGTCACTTCCACACCGACCGGCCGGGGGATGCTTTGCAAACGGGAATGGAGATCGGCACACTGACCAAGATCAAGATCGAAAACATGCGCGAACAGCACAGGGAACAGGGCCGTGCATCCACTAAAGTGCAGGCAAAAACCCGTTTCACATACAAACCGGTTGACCCGAGCGAGGAGTACGGCTTTGTAGCCATTTCGGCGGGCAAAGGGATTGAGGCCCTATTCCACGACCTTGGGGTTGAGAATGTGGTAAACGGCGGCCAGACCATGAACCCGTCCACCAACGACATTCTCGACGCCATACAGGCCACGCCGACCAAAAACGTGATTGTACTGCCAAACAACAAGAACATCATTATGACGGCAGAGCAGTCGGTTCGCCTGGCCGACCGGAACGCTTATGTTTTGCCGACCAAGTCGGTTCCCCAGGGGATTGCCGCCATATTGGCCTTTGACCCGCAGCTGCCGCTCTCAGACAATCAGCTGGGTATGCGCAAGGCCACCGAGCGGGTAGGTACCGGGCTGATCACTTATGCCGCGCGGGATTCAAGTTACGACGGCCAAAAAATCAAAAAAGGCGACACGCTGGGCATTGAAAACGGTAAGCTTTCAATCGTAGACAAAGACCCCGGCCGCGCGGTTCAGCGGCTGGTCAGGGGGATGGTCAAGAAAGATACCAAATACCTGACATTGATCTACGGGGAGGACATCAGCGAGGAACAGGCAGCCGAGGCCGAAAAGGCCATCCAGGGCAAACTGCCGGACAACATTGAGCTTGTCCTGGTCAACGGCGGCCAGCCGGTTTACTCGTATATGCTGAGTGTGGAATAGCTATAACGAAAAAAGGGAATTGGTCACTGTGTGACCAATTCCCTTTTACTTGTGCAAAGAGCCCTCCCCCGGCTACGCCGGGGGATATTTATTCCTCTCATGCCGGTATCCGGCTAATGCTAATACCTATAATTAAAAAATTTCCCCCAATAGTTATTACTTTTATTACCTACTTTCTGCACCACTTTGTCTTGTGTATCATTTGGGTTGCAGCGTGGATTATGTCCTATCTCGGGTGTGGTGTAAAGTGTGAGGTACGCCAGGGTATCTATCAACTCCGCGGTCGGCGCGTTCGCAATGCGTGGCCTTTATAAGGTGTTATTTTGCGCAAAAAAAGAAGAGCTGGGAGGAAAAAGCAGGCGAGATAAATAGGAAAATGTAAAATAGAATACAAAAAAGCACTCCTAAAGAGCGCGCGTGAAAAGGAGGGAGATAA
>Ga0131853_10019569_pt1 | contig 12317 bp, 8 predicted proteins | sample TergutLab28metaG_FD_92764 | JGI IMG/M metagenome (GOLD analysis project Ga0131853, IMG submission 92764) | Labiotermes labralis P1 segment gut microbial communities from Petit-Saut dam, French Guiana - Lab288 P1 (version 2) (version 2) | ecosystem: Host-associated > Arthropoda: Insects >...
ATTCTATTAGGGAGTGGCGGGATTTAACAGTTAGCAATTTGGGAAGAGTAAGAATATTTAAGGGGGGATGGATTTGAAATGTGCGATTTTGAAATCTTAACGTAAGTAAGCAGTCCTTTTCCTCCCCAGGATGTGATAAGTCGTGTTTAAATTACACCGAGGTTGCCAGTGCACAGATTTTCAACGGCCCCTCCACACACACAGACATCTGTAAACTGCAATAATCTGGTGATGTAACACAAATGGTACTTTATGGTGTACAGATATTTAGGGAATTACCGTTTTGCTACTTAGAACACTTAGATTCCTTGAGATTAAGACAAGCGAAACGATTGATGAGCTAGGTTGGGTTATAGTGTGAAACCTAACCTTATCACCGCTAAAGTAACACCCTTTCGCGCATGCGCTGCTTCTCAAATGGTCATGCAATTTGCCAGGGCACTTCGCATGGCTGTAACGTCCGTTATCTCCATCCTTTGAATTTCTCTTACGGGAGAAGAAAACGACGGCCTTTGAGCCCAATTTTGAGTCTCGAGAAAAGCCAGAAGTAGAACGGTGAGAAATGTGGAGAATAAAATGTTTAGGGGGGGGGGGAATTGAAATTTGGTTCTTCACCAAGAACTGCTGCACTGCGAGGGAGTTGTGACAAGGGACCATTGTCATGGTTCAAGGATTCAAGTGTTTCTCCCTATTACTGGTCTGTTTTCGGGCGAATGGTATCAGGCGATTCAGATCTTCGACATAAAAGCGAAATTCACTATCCGGCCTAGGGTTGTGCACCAAATCCCAAGTTGTCGGGAAAAGTCAACCGCACGAACTGCTGGGGTTTTGTGGCTCGCAAAGTTTTCTATCGGGTTTTCCTGTTTTTGTGCCATTTGGAGGACTGACATTCTTCCTCAGAAGCGTAGGCGAGAACTCAAGATGCGTTCGTAGTAACAGTTTCTTATAGGTATTCTGCCTCTTGCGTTTACTGGCCAGAAATTCAGCAGCTCTCCATATGGAACTCCCTCACATTGCGTGCACAAATATCACGCACACGCTTGCTTTGACGGATCTCCGTTCAGAATGCTCTGAACCGATGCGTGTGAGACAGTAACTTTATCTTGTATCTTTAAATCGTCATTCGCCGATCTGCTGTCATTACAAGAACTATTGCCGCATTTTCTCCGTTACTGCACTTAGCCGGTCTACACTTCTTTTTGTGGGCCAGCGGGTCTTCACATTTATCAACCCGCGTACCAGTCTACACGGCGGACATTTTAAAAAGACTTTCATCTCCATAAACCGCGCTGAGGCTCACAAAGATTTCCGCTGCTGATTTCCCTGTTTCGCGGAAGACCGGCGGCGTTCTTAAGCCCCCAAACTGCGCACTGGCGACACACTTCCGCCCAGGGACCCACAGCCGCCAACTGACATGGCGCGGCTCTTCCACTCTGCCTTACGAATTCCACAATCTGGCTGGAACAGGAAGGCAGTTATCCCATAAGCACTCAATTTCCGAAATACAATTTATCTTCACAAAATTCGTTTTGATCTCTACACAAACTTTCTGATACACCAATGGGCCGGGTAGCTCAGTCGGTATAGCGACTGGCTACGGGATGGACGGACCGGGGATCGAATCCCGGTGGGGTTCGAGATTTTCCGCACCTGTCCAGACCGGCCCTGGGGCCAACCCAGCCTTCTGTACAATGGGTACCGGAGTCTTTCCTGGGTGTAAAGAGCGGCCGGGGCGTGACACTGACCCCTCACCACTTTCTAGTGCCGTGGTCAAGAAACAGTAGAGCTTTACATTTACTCCCCAATGGGCCGTACGGCCTGTACAGAGCCTCAGTGCCTGTACAACGATGAACTTTAACTTTACTTTTTCTGATACACTACCTAATTATACTCAGCTATATACACTTCCAATACATTGTGAAAATCTAATATTCTGAAAGGAAATGTGATGTGGTTTGTCGTTGCTGCGATTCTAACGTGAGGGAGACAGGAAATTACACGTGTGACGTGAATCCGAGTTCAAATTTAAAACTTTGCGAGACCGGGGAACTTTTTACGTGAGACGTGGTCGAAAGCATAATGAATTCTGGGAACTTCTGGCTGAGAGTAAACAAAAGAAACCACAGAAGAAGGGGTGGGGGGAACTCCAGCAGGCTCATCAATTGGCAAACAAATTTGAACACGATCCATTTTTGCCCACCAATTTTCAGAGACGAATTCTGGTATGAATGTTCTGAACACAAAAAAAAAAAGCAACTTCTACACCAAATGCTAATGTGAATAATTTGTGACATGGTTTTTGTGCCAGGCTGTATTTAAATTTACAGTGTGCCTACATATCTTTCTCCATGCTTTGTTATTATGAGACGGGATATTATGGCGGAACAATACGTCATCATTAGCGTCGTCTCCCCTCTTTGTCCTCATAGTTACTGCGTGATGAAAATTAGTGCAGACCATGATGCTGTAGCAGTTACGTAATTAACTTCTTTTCGGGGAATCCCTGGTTCGAATATAGGCCGGGACAATATTTATTCCAAATGACGTGTGTCATGGTTTTTCCCAGACCCTCCGGACACATACAGGGGGAGTATCTGGATTAGATCGCGGCTCTTTAGCTCCAGATAGTTTCCATTTCATCATTTGTACTCTGCACGATCACCCTTCATAACTTTGTTGTCCCAACGCGCTCAGTCCGGTAGGTGATCCTCTTTGGGGAAACGGGTGTGGTTCACCGAATCACATATAGTTTTAATTATTTCTTTTTTACTTGTTGTTTTATTTACTCAATTTATTGTTGATATAAAACAACGGAGCGCTATATCCAGTAAAACAACTAGATCATTTCTAGGAAACTGACACAGTCACTTCTCTTTACTCATACTTACACCACATTCGTACGCGACTGAATTCGCACTGGACTGCTAGCGTCCGTTGTCCACTGCTAACAGTTTCGCCATTTAAATCTATCCCTCCCTATCACCAAAGGTTCTGAATATACGTTGACAGATTAACCTTTTGACACCTGATGTCAACTATAGTGGTCGTACCGCACCGTTAACCTCCAAAGTTGCAATTTATATATTTATTCAACAAATATAGGTTCTGAATATTTTAAACATGGTGTATAATCTCCGTTTTTTCTCTTCAAAATGCAGTTTGTTTCATAATTCTAACGTATTTGGTTCTTGTATTATTCACATTTTATATACCGGGTGTGCTAAAATTTAAAAAATAATTCCGGCGCCAAAAGGTTAATTTACAATGCGTGGCCATGAACCGTCCGTAACTGACACCAGCAATCCTAAGAAACAACTATATTAAAAATGATGGGTTACAGTACTTTCCCACGCTCTGTAACTTAGTATGATTTACGGAAAACGGTCATCAAATCAATACGCTACAAAGTGGTCGCTGAGTTTGACGCTTCATGCGCTATCGCTGTGTTAAAGGCACTGATTTGCAGCTGGTCACAACTGATGCTTCACAAACACCAAGATATCCCAAATAAGGAGGCACAGTTGTTTGTCTAAAGAATTACGTTATTCAATAAATGATACTATAAATTCTGACACAGTAAATCCATATTCCGGCATGTTTCGGCCATCACCAAGTCATGTAAGAATATGGATTGCCTGTATGAGAATTTTTAGAATTATTAAGTGCATATTTTTGGAAATTCTTAGACAAGTGTTTTAGTCAAACGCTCGGTATAAAAGGAAAAGTGAAAGGGGTACAGATTTGCAATTGATTTTCCTACATTGTTTTGCTTAGACGCTCAGCTGTGTGTTCGGCCTCATTTCGTACATGACAAATAAACAGTTTACTCTCAATATTATCAGAATTGTGTTTAAGTCTTGTTGAAAGGTGTATGTTATTTTTGTTCCATTTTTAACGGAATTCAGAAATGTCAAAAAATGCCACTAAGAAAGTCACAAGTACGAAGTTTCACTAAAATCCATCAGGTGGGAATCGCGCTGATCCGTACGGACAGACAGACTGACAGATATACATAAATGACAGGATAATCGTTGCTCCCACGCTACTGCTCTGAAATTATATAGAAAATTATACACGGAACTGACTGTAGTCACCTACTGGCAAACTTTACATTCTCTTAACCGTACATCGTGATACAAATATGTAAGAAAGATCAATAAAATGCACACTTTCCTTAATAATGGACTTCATTTGATTATTCCTCTAAATGTTTCGAACATATAATTGGTGATAATTTTTATCCTTGCACAGTGCACTTGAAATCCACGTAGTCCACTCACCAACAAATGCAATATTTACTAACTTGGATAAAAGATTTAAATTTACACTAAAATAAACAATAATATCGCTCCTACACATTTCGGTCTTTAATGACCACCATCAGAGATCTTTATCTGTACTGCACTGCACACAACACACACGCCGCTCTACAGTCTCACTCTGCACTACACACAACACACACGCCGTTCTACAATCTCACTCTGCACTACACACAATACACATGCCGCTCTACACTCTCACTCTGCACTGCACACAACACACACGCCGCTCTACAATCTCACTCTGCACAGCACACAATACACACGCCGCTCTACATTCTCACTCTGCACTGCACAAAACACACACGCCGCCTTACACCCTCACTCTGCACAGCACACAACACACATGCAGCTCTACACCCTCACTCTGCACTACACACAACACACAAGCTGCTCTACACTCTCACTCTGCACAACACACAACACAAACGCCGCCCTACAGTCTCAATCTGCACTGCACACAACACACATGCCGCTCTACACTCTCACTCTACACTGCACACAACAAACATGGCGCTCTACACCCTCATCCTGCACTACACACAACACACATGCCGCTCTACACTCTCACTCTGCACTACACACAACACACACGCCCCTCTACACTCTCACTCTGCACTAAACACGACACATATGCCGCCCTACACACTCACTCTGCACTACACACAACACACATGCCGCTCTACACACACACTCTGCACTACACACAACACACACGCCCCTCTACACTCTCACTCTGCACTACACACAACACACACGCCGCCCTACACACACACTCTGCACTACACACAACACACATGCCGCTCTACACACACACTCTGCAGTGCACACAACACACATGCCGCTCTACGGTCTCACTCTGCACTGCACACAACACACACGCCGCCCTACAGTCTTACTCTGCACTGCAAACAACACACAAGCGCCCTACAGTCACACTCTGCATTGCACACAACACACATGCTGCCCTACACTCTCACTCTGCACTGCACACAACACAAATGCCGCTCTAAAATCTCAATCTGCACTGCACACAACACACACGCAAATCCACATTCTGACTGTGCACTGCAAACAACACACACGCCACTCTCCACTCTCACTCTGCACAACACACAACACACACGCAGGTCTACACTCTCAAACTGCACTGCACACAACACACACACACCGCTCTAAATTCTCACTCTGCACAACACACAACACACACACGCCGCTCTACACTCTCACTCTGCACTGCACACAACACACACGCGGATCTACACTTTCACTCTGCACAAACCACAACACACACACGCCGCTCTAAACTCTCACTCTGAACTAAACACAACACACACGCCGCTCTACACTCTCACTCTGCACTGCACACAACACACACGCAAATCCATATTCTGACTGTGCACTGCAAACAACACACAAGCCACTCTCCACTCTCACTCTGCACAACACACAACACACACGCTGGTCTACACTCTCAAACTGCACTGCACACAAAACACAAGCAGCTCTACAGTCTAACTCTGCACTGCACACAACACACACACGCCGCTCTAAATTCTCACTCTGCACAACACACAACACACACACGCCCCTTTACACTCTCACTCTGCATTGCACACAACACACACGCAGATCTACACTCTCACTCTGCACAAACCACAACACACACACACGCCGCTCTAAACTCTCACTCTGAACTACACACAACACACACGCAGCTCTACACTCTCACTCTGCACTGCACACAAAACACACGCAGCTCTACAGTCTAACTCTGCACTGCAAACAACACACACGAAGCTCTACACACTCACTCTGCATTGCACACAACACACACGCCAATCTACACTCACACTCTGCACAACACACAACACACCCGCAGATCTAATGTCTCACTCTGCACTGCACACAGCACACACGCCATTCCACATTCTCATTCTGCACTGCACACAACACCCACGCCACTCTACTCTCTCAATATGAACGGCACAAAACACACACGCATCTCTACAGTCTCACTCTGCACTGCACACAACACCCACGCAGCTCTACAGTCTCACTCTGCACTACATACAACACACACGCAGCTCTACACTCTCACTCTGCACTACACACAATACACATGCCGCTCTACACTCTCACTCTGCACTACACACAACACACACGCCGCCCTACACTCTCACTCTGCACTGCACACAACACACACACCGCTCTACAGTCTCACTCTGAACTACGCACAACACACACGCAGCTCTACACTCTCACTCTGCACTGCACACAACACACACGCCGCCCTATACTCTCACTCTGCACTGCACACAACACACACGCCGCTCTACAGTCTCATTCTACACAGCACACAACACACACGCCGCTCTACACTCTCACTCTGCACTGCACAAACACACACGCCGCTCTCTACTCTCACTCTGCACTACGCACAACACACACGCCGCCCTACACTGTCACTCTGCACTGCACACAACACACACGCCGCCCTACACTCTCACTCTGCACTACACACAACACACACGCCGCTCTACAGTCTCACTCTGCACTACGCACAACACACACGCAGCTCTACACTCTCACTCTGCACTGCACACAACACACACACCGCTCTACAGTCTCACACTGCACTGCACACAACACACACGCCGCTCTACACTCTCACTCTGAACTGCACACAACACACACGCCGCTCTACTCTCTCACTCTGAACTGCACACAATACACACGTCGCTCTACACTCTCATTCTCCACTACGCACAATACACACGCCGCCCTACACTCTCACTCTGCACTACGCACAACACACACACCGCTCTACCGTCTCACTCTACACTGCACACAACACACACGCCGCTCTACGGCACACCGCCACATCAGCTAATTTATATAACGACGTAATTTTATCGAATATTTTAACATAAATATAACTTTAGTTAGTTATAGGTAAAGCTCTCTGATGTTTTTCATTAAAGCGATATTATTGTGTATTTTAATGTAAATTTAAAAACTTTTAACCAATTTAAAAAATCGTTAATTTGTTTGTGAGTGGACTAAATAAATAAAGGTTAATTTTCGGGAAGATTTCTGTACCAGCATGTTGAAGTTTTCAGGTGAGATGTTCTTGTTGGGATTTCTCTGCTGAAAATTATAAACACCAATCAAGGATACGTCCATAAATATGAAATCTGAAAAGAGGAATCCATACAATTGGAAAGCCAACATTCATTTTAATCAAAATTGTCTTATAAAACATTGAATCCCAAATTATGCAACTTACAGTTTGTCATCATGCATCTTAAGAGGAATTTAATATTTTGTTTACCGTGCATAGTGATACATCAGTACGATAAGAACCAATAGAATGCACCATATACTTTCAATTTATTTCAGTAAATAACCCTTTAAAGAAGAAGCGGAAATCGCTTTATTTAAAGACCCAGTCCGTACCGCGCTGTAAACACTTTTAATCTCAGTTATAGAAACCAATCATTTTATGCTGTCAGTGGCACAAATTGCTGTTTGTTCTCAAATAAACACAAAACACATAATTACAGTGTGGGCAGAGCGTACAGTTGTTGCATGTTAAACTGTTGGTGCGTCACGTGACCCTTAGGCTTTAAAGCGTTAACCTCTTCATGTTTCGAGCAGGCTTACTGCTCATCATCAAGAAGTACTACCCTGTATATATAGCAATTGGTATATGTCATGCGTTTATGTTGACTGGCTGTTGGCAGGATCGGAATGGACATACATGCATTACATATACAAATTGCTGTGTATACATAGTAGTACCTCCTGATGATGAGCAGTAAGTCGCTCGAAACATGTAGAGGATATTTATTGAAATAAATTGGAAATAAATAGTACATCCTGTTTGTTCTTAATGTAGCTATCTTAAGTGGAGTCTAGTAGCTGGCACTATAATGCTGATAAGTCCTTATCCCGACCAGGAAGGAAAGAAGCTCGGAAGCATGTCAGGGACGCGCGCTATTTCAACAACATCGAGACGCAAGCTGTCATCAATTTCCTCCCCCCTCCCTCCTTTGCAAGCCTAGGCTCCGAAGAAATTTCATGCCATTCTGACAGAAACATTATTTTGTTTCCTTCCTGGTCGGGCTAAGGACTTATCAGAAGCCATCCTGATGATGAACAATTACTTGTTCGAAACATGTCGGGGAAGTGTTAGGCACTCTACCCTGCAAACCAATTATTTTTAAAAAGAGGGTAAAGAAAGTGTTAATCGGGGTGAGTTAAAGGAGGATAAAGTGTGTTGGAAATCATCTGAAGTGTAGAGAGGCGAAATGAAATGAAGTGAAAATCATCTAAACGTGTATTGAAGTGAAGTGCAGTTTAGGGAAGGGAGGAAAAACGAGACTTTATTGGAAAAGTTTATATGATCAATAAAGTGGTGAGAAGTGAAGGGCTGGGGTGAAAAAGCATGAGTACAATATGTGTGGGAAAAATACTGTAAACTGTATACAGTAATTTCTTACCGTGGTGTTGTTTACCGTTTGTACATGTTGTGTTTTAAGATGTCTTGTGTGTATTGTTGTTAGTTGTGTTGTGTGTATTGTTGTAGTTGTCTTGTGTGTATTGTTGTAGCTGTCTTATGTGTATTGTTGTAGTTGTCTTGTGTGTATTGTTGTTAGTTGTCTTGTGTGTATTGTTGTATTTGTCTTGTTTGTATTGTTGTAGTTGTCTTGTGTGTATTATTGTCATCTTATGTGTATTTGTTGTACTATGTGTGTATTGCTGTTTTTACTTTAGATGCCGGACTGCTGGCTAGAAGTCAGTATTCGGAAGGTCCTGCGACCGGCCACTTCGACACAGGGTTTTCATGGTTTCCCTGTGTCTGTAAGCAGTAAGCAAGAGATTAACAGAGTACAAGTATATACGCAATAGAACAAAACTTACAATGCTTCACTTTAACAAAGTTACATGTTACAAACATCAGACCTCTTACATCGCTGCGCTCCATGCGCGATCGGCAATTAGAAACAGACATAACAGTACAAGTTACCTACTTTACAAAGCCAACTCATAACTGAAACTTATGTCTCGACTCGCACAATTATAATGTAAACAAAACTAACCCTGGAAAAATACGGGAGATCGCTGGCCCAGAAATACACCTCGCCAATCGTGCGTCGATTCCGCAACGTAAACCGAACCCAGCTGAGCAGACGCCGAGCATGTCCGAACTAACACAAAACCAGAATTAAGAAATACAATTTCCAAACTAAATTTGGCTTACCGACATGGCACGACGACGGCTCAGACTCGGCGAAGAATATCAGGGCGACTCGACTCCCGGGCTGATCAACCCAAAACTTATATGAAGCTTCTCCGGAATCCAAGATACGAGTCCTGACCGCTGGCTATAAAGCCAAACAGAAAAAAAAACTCTCAAACTCTCAGTACACGCCCCTACCCCTGTCAACACCCATGGCAGTGAATCACCAGACGACAACCTTCGAAGAATGGTTACGGAAAAAGGAACGTTCTAGAATATCTGAGTTCCGAGTACGGCTCAATTGCTAAAGTCTTTTTATTCACATAGTGTATCTTAGGAACAACAGTATATTTCGGCCTTTCTTTAGGCCATCATCAGGTTAATAATTTATTCCTTTCGAGGGAACTATACATTAACCAATATCAAGTCTTTTTTTTCTAACGAGATCTCGTTTTCATAAATAATATTTTTCTTTTCATTTTGAATATAGTCAATAAAATTGTGAAAATTTGAAAAAATTTGAAAGTTAAAAATATAGATCGATTTTCACCCTTTTTATAGACCACGAAGGTACTTAGGGTAAGAAGAGGTATAGCTCTACTCTTTCTAGGACCTCGGAACTAGATTGGGGTTGGGGTCAGCCTCACGCCCCGACCGCCTCTATCCCCAGGAAAGACACGGTATCCATTGTACAGGAGGCTGGGTGGGCCCCAGGGCCGGTCTGGACGGGCGGAAATCTCGTCTCCACCGGGATTCGATCCCGGACTTTCCAGCCCGTAGTCAGTCGCTGTACCGACTGAGCTACCCGGCCCAAAAGTTAAATATGTACAGTTAGAATTCTTACATAAAGGAATGTTCATTATGTTCTTTGTATCCGTTCATACGGCGTGTAGTGGATGCGGTACGTGTAACCGGCGATGTTCTTCTTAGTTGTAAAGACACGGACTATTTCGGTGTGATGTGTTTCAAGAATTTTCCACTTATAGAGTTGAGTCAGACGTACAGATACAACAGATGATATTTATGTACCGCTGTTTTGGTAACAGACAAACATAAAGATCCCTCTATACAGCGAAACAAGCCACAGAGTTAATTAACCTCCCCTGTCAGCGTAGGGTGTTCCAAAGAAAGGTAAGCTGTATACGTATATGTCACTCAATTGTATAAGTGGAAATTCTGTGCCGCACATTATAAAGAAATAGTCCGTGTGTTAATAACTAAGACTGGGAAAAACATCGCCAGTTACTTAAACCGCACCCTGTATATGCCGAATGAACAGAAAGAAAGAAAATATTGAAAACCCATTTATCTACTCGTAAATACTAAATAGGTAAAGCAGTCTCTTTACAGGCCTGGAGTGGCCCAGAGTGTTCCAGGAAGTTAAGGTTCCCAGATTACGTGACAACAGCCCAGAATGGTGGTAAGGTTGTCAGTCTTACGCACCGGCCGCCTTTACCCCCAGGAAATGCTCCTGGTACTCGTTTCTGTTGGAGGTTGAGTCGACCTCAGGGCCATAGTGCGATCGGAAGGATTTTTGTCACATGAAAAATTCCAGTGACACATAATTTATTTTTAATTTTTCCTTAATATTTGGCTATTATTGTGTATGTTTCACTATTTCCTAACAGGTCATTAATATTCAAAACATATGTATTTTAATACATTAGCAATGAAGAGAACGCCTCCACCACGGTAATTCGTTCCATGTATGTAGTTGTGAAATGTACCTGAAGAAGGCCAGGAGCAGCTGAAACATGTGGCAGATGACAAATGACTGCACAGTGTTCTGAAAGTTGTGTTCTCTATGAATATATATACGGACTTTGGATAAATATTTCGCGTGCCGTACGAATTTTTATTAACAAACTGCATGTTTGCACCGTGCATCAATGATAATTAAACACTTCATTATCCAACCAATGCACAATAAATAATATGTAGACACAATTAAAATTTTAAAATATCTAAAAGTGCTCCAACATGTTGCGGATCGCAGAGGATCCATCATCAGGGAGCCTTGTACAGTGCTTGGATAAATTACAAGAATGATTCTGTCTATGGACACACGCACGCACGCACGCGCGCGCATACACAACGGTTCAGAATATGCTGCCATAACACCGACCTTGTCCATGTCAACGGACACGATAGAATCATTACTGTAATTTTTAGCCAAGCACTGTACAAGTCTCCCTGATGATGGATCCTCTGCGATCCGAAACATGTTGGAGCACTTTTAAACATTTTATAATTTTAAATGTATCTACATATTATATATTGTGTATTGGTTGGATAATACAGTGTTTAATTTTTATTAGCAAAATTTGGATCATGGAATTTTTTAATATTTGTTGATTATTATTATTATTATTATTATACTTAAGACGCATTTGAATTATTGTGTATTGTAATTGCAATGTAAATGGTATTACAGTACAAATATTTGTCTCTTTGAAGTCTTCTATATATTTCCATAACACTTGCTATATTCTTCTGCAGAAAACAGAAGAAAGACTATGAGCAAAACGAATCCGATTTCTGCTGACAGATTTTCACAACTTCCGCTGTACTGGGAAGGGTGGGGGGGGGGGACTCATAACGTAGACTCCAGTTGAAATGTAATGGCACATGGTGACGCACGGGAGGGGGAAGTGAAGGGGAAACTGGCGAATGGAGTGGGTAGCCAGTACTCTTCACACTACCTCGGAACATGGTGTATCCAGCATTACTACCGCTGATGCGCACACCTCGGC
>Ga0131853_10019570_pt1 | contig 12315 bp, 8 predicted proteins | sample TergutLab28metaG_FD_92764 | JGI IMG/M metagenome (GOLD analysis project Ga0131853, IMG submission 92764) | Labiotermes labralis P1 segment gut microbial communities from Petit-Saut dam, French Guiana - Lab288 P1 (version 2) (version 2) | ecosystem: Host-associated > Arthropoda: Insects >...
AGTTCTTAAAATCAAACATAAATTATATATAGCCTCAGGGTAAGTCCCTCCTCCCTCACAAAAGAAAAATTCTGGGTGTACCTGCACCTGTGAAGTGGAGAGGTTTTTGAGTGGTAAATGGCTAATAATGAAGACATAGCATGCAGGAGAACAGAGTGGTATACGAAAATTGCAGTATTAAAAAGTGTAGAAATATTCTTGTACAAGAATACATGAAATGGGAAATTAGCAGAAACCCAGCACTAGGAGTGGAGTAGGATGCAGCAGAATTATTGTGTAAGAGTGGGTATTGTCTGGTGGTTGATATGACAAGTTCTATATCCATGAGGTTTTGACTTGTATGGATACATGAGAACGAATAAAATATAGTTGTATACACAAAACGACAAAGATAATAATTACAAAAAACTGTCACAGCTTCATATGATGTACAAATGCATGTAACCAACTTTGGGCGCAAAAGAGCATGCAAGAGTTTGCCTCTTACCGATAGCATCGCATGTACGGGTTACATACTATTACAGCCTACTACGCCGGCATGCTGGTTGTAGAATTACTATTACGGACGACAGATGGCCGACGAACCGGCGCAACCGATCCAAAAGAGAAAGCAGTAAAAGACTACGAAGAACAAGTGGACAGGCACATACCCCACCCCATCCACTAGGAAAACTAAAAAGCAGGAGAACCAATACAACTACAACAATACTAGATGATCTGTGACCACAACGGACATAACAACTAGGAGCCCAATCAGCGAACAACGGCCCCAAGAAATAGCACACGTCACGAACTTGACCATAATGTAATGACAATAGTATAATAGATGATAAGTCATGTTACGTACATGGTACAAATCATAGCACAAATTGTGAGCCATCTGGGATCCCAAATGCGCGCAGCCACATTGTAAAGAACTTCATGGTTCTTAGCTTAGCCCGACGATGCCTTTTTAAGTCGAAACATGTCGCTTTAACTTATGCTTTTATTATATAGTTGTGTTGACTGGAATATATATTAACCCTTTAAACGCCGAGTTAAATTCAATCTGCCATCTGCTGGCATTATTATAAGGCCACCATATTCTCCACGTTAGCAGGATAAGGGTTAATAAAGTGAATATATAGAATCAATACACAACGGGATGACTTCGTTCAAATAACTTCACTAGATGTTCTGTGACTAGTTGATTGTATTCTGTGAACACAACCATGGCATGGATAACACAACTCAAAGGCAATCGGTCAAATTAACGCAAGTTGTATTGGCTCTAGTTCCGATTCACTGTGGTAATCAGCATTCCAGTGCGCGAAAAGTGAAAGACGTGGTGTGTTAGGTTATTGTATATTGTGTGTGACATGATGGTTATAACTTTGCTGAAATGTCTGTAGAACGTTTTACTAAAATGGCTGTTGTGTATGAAAATTTGGAAGGTGGTTGTTCTTTTATGGCTTTATTTGTTTGTATCATTTGTGAACTAAGCTAACTGCTTATGAATGGTTGTAGGTAACGCAAGTAATTTATGTCCCTTGTAGCCAGTCTTATCAAATTGTAACTGGACCCAGGCGCGTACCCACAGATTATCATGTTGGGAGGGGGGGGGGGCCTCAAGCCAGAGGCTATGCATAATTTACATTTGATTTTAATAACTGTATTAAAAATCATATAACTGTAACATAACATTGTTTGCAACGGCATGTACGTATAAATCGTTCCATGATTCATTCACCCAATTTAAACCACGAGGACTGGACTTATTGATTAGAGGGGCGGGGGACTGCAGCCCGGCATCCCCCTCCATGGGTGTACCTGTAAATGGACCCGCCCTTCAGTTACTCAGAATATAAAACTTTTATGGAAGGCGTGTCTTTTATGTTGGGTAAGAAAGCCTGGAGTAATAAATAAGTATTATTGATATGAATGGAAATGTTTTTAATTTGGTTGTAGGTGCCATATTTGTCACCATCATTGTGGGATTAATATATTTAACCCTGTAATGTTATTGAAAAGAAAGACAAGGTCTTTGTGTGCCTTTATCATATGGAGGCAAAACTGACAAATATTTGGCTTAAGTCTTTTTACCCAGCACTAAAGATATGGACTAGGATGTTTTATTTCAGTCTCTGTACACAGATTTCTGGGTGTAAATTTAAATTTTTGGTTTGTAAGGTTAGGTTTATTGTATGTCATAGTTCCCGTTAGTGCAGGGTATGACTGTACACATCCTGATACCAATAGTCAAATGCAGTTAGATTAGTTAGAAGCCAATGCTTACTTTAGTGATGTACTAGTACAGTCAATCATTTTATAAATACCAAAAAGTCATTCAGCTGCTTGTGTGGAACAGAGGAACAACTTACTCTATCTCAGGGTGCATACATTTGGACTGGTAATGGCAGTGACAAAATAACTGCTGTGCACAGTTTCTCTTCAGTATCACTCCAATAAACTGTTAAAGCTACCATGAGGCAAAGCTGTGCTTATGTGCCAGCTGAATGTGGCTGTTTAATATGGTTTTAAACTTTTTTGGAATTAGTTTTTTTAGTTCCATTCTTTTTTTTCCGTTTATCCATTTAAGGGTACAACCTAAGGATGTGGAAATAGTTATAATGTGATGACACAATGTATCTGTTAAATTACAGCTGCCATTTTACAGAATACAGTTGTAATACAATGATTACATAATAAAATATTAATTATAATGTTAAACATGACAATCTTGAATGTATATTATTTATTACAATTAAAATATTCCTCAGTAGAATAAAAGGAGTTAGAAAGAAGAAGCCTCTTTAAGGCCAATTTAAAAACTTGTTTTTCATTTGCTTCACACTGTATATGAGTAGGATGATGTGTGAGGGATTTTTAAGAATGATAAAGCTGTGCACTCTTTGCTTCCAGTTTATCTTTAATGAGCATGTAGCATTTTTATTTTCTTTGTCTTCATCTAGTAATGATGCTGTCTGTCATAATTTGTTATGAGTGTATGAAAGGTTTCTCTGTTTATAACTGTAACATCCTGAAATTTAATTCTGGATCTTCTCCTTTTCTTAAACAGCAATTTTTCACATAGTTATTGTACTCTACATAAACACTTGTAATTTCATTGTGTAACTCATATGTGGGATTTTGACATGATAGTACAGTAACAGGGGCTTGAGATTATGGGCAGCTCACACATAGTGCATACACTTCCTTCATAATAGCTGTTAAATGGTCTATTGGAGCAACATTGAAGAAAAATTGTAATTTGTATGCACTCTTGGTTTGTCATGGCCACTCTCAGCCTGGAACCATGCACCTCAAGTTCATGTGAGCAGCAGACACCTTTCCTCTGTTAGTGCTGAAATGATGACACTTTATGATTGAATGAAGTAATGTGAAATAATTTTATGTCAAAAATCTTACTCCATTCTTTCTTTTTAGCCGTAATGTTTGAACAAAACAGTGCTACATTTAAATGCAGTGAAATCAAATTCCTGAAGTTTGATGACATATCACTGAAAGGTACTGTGTTGATCCTATATAAAGAAACAAAAATTGCTATGGTGTGTTTGATAATTCTGTTTGTCAGATGGAGAAATTGATTATGATGACATACTACAGGCAAAGTTGGCTAATTTGGAAAAGGAAGTGAAAGCTTTGCGTTTGCAGAAACAAAAACTTGAGCACTATCACCAGGAACCAGCAGAATTCCAGTATTTTGCAAGGAAAGCACACATGGAAAGAACACCAAACAGCCAGAAACATTTTCAGCAGATTGAAAATAAATTGTTGCTGAAGAAACTGATGTTTCAAAGACTGTCAGGTAATTATGTGGTCATAATAAATTTAAAACTAAGGTAAAAACTGCATAATGAACCATGGGCATTCATAAGAGACTGTGATTAGCATTTTGACCAGTTGACATTTCTTTGCTCAGTTGACCCGAAAGTATTGTCATAACATAATTTTATTCTGAGGTCTCTGTTTTTCTGGAATGTGACACTGAATCACTGGGTCATTGGTTCCCAACATTGTTTTAAGACAGCAGTGATCTCATCTTTAAGGATAAGACCGTTGTGTCATGTTGAACTGCCAGGAACCAATTTTGCAGTCTGCAGCATCATCTCCCAGAAGAAAGGAGACCTCAACAGCACTGTTGTGGTTTCCTAAAACTCACATATATACTTTTTAAATAATGTTGTGTTTGATTTTTGAATGAGTGAAAAAGGGTCATTCCATGTCAGATCAACATAGTATAGTGGAAGAATTTTCATGAGCATCTCTTGTTCCAATAATGTGTTGCCAGCCTGTTGGGTGTTTTTAGGTAGTGACATATGAAATTATACCCTACTGTGTCTTGTCAATTGCAAAAGTGTAACATTTTTAAATTTTATGTTTACCTAAAATTTCCCCCATTGTGATTCACCAAAATGTTTGTCTCATAGTTCTGGTCCTGCTTAAGATAGATAGTTTGTTGTAGTACCAGTTGAAAGCTCCTGAATGGGGCTTTCATTGGCTACACCCATCAATTAATTTAGGGTACACAAAAAACTTGTTTACTTTCATTTCTGACCTCAGTTTATGAAATCATGTATTGCCAGATTTATGCAAGTTTTTTTCCTGAACAAATACTGATAATTTCATTGTTTTGGATTTTTTTTTTATGTGTGACATCTTGTTGTGTGTCTAAAATATGGACAGGTAAAATCTCTAACAGTCACAACACAACATCTTCATAGACATGTAGATGTTGTGTTGTGACTGTTAGAGATTTTACCTGCCCATGTTATGGAATATATTGTGTTGAGACCTGAAAGTGATAGGATATGACTTGTTTTTCTCTTAATGGTTTGGTGATGTGCTCCAGGAATCATGGATTGATTGCTGGCAATAGCAACTGATTTATTGCTTTCCCAAAGCATCCAAACTGACTGTGGGACCCATCTTTCTATTCTATGGGTATCAGTGGCTCTTTCCCTGGGAGTACAGTGGCTTGGGAATGAAACTGACCACTCGTCCCCATCAGGTGCTATGGTTAAATTGAGTGTAGTTGTACCTTGACATCCCCATATGCCATTATGACATGCACAGTGGCAACTTTACCCTTGAGGAGCTGGGTCAGCATACTGGTATTGTGATTAGGGTAAGTGCTCTGTGACTGAGGAATTGTGGTACCAGCAAGAGGTTTTCCTTCACTGCAAAATTGTCCAGACCAGATCTGGGACCCACTCACCTTCCTATTGAGTTGGAACCAGCGCCTCTTGCTTTGAGAGCAAAGTGACCATGGCGTGCAGCTTACCCCTTATTTCCACCCTTTGCAGAGGTTAAGAATGAAAGAATAAGTGAAGGTGTATCTCCCACTGTATGCCCTCAGGATGCTCATAGGGACAACTGTACCTTTGAAATTATTTGTGCCTTAACTGTGTAGCTTAGTATAATCTTTAGCCTAGGTGACCAATAACAGTATGTATGCAGCCCGTAGTTACAAAAGAAATATGTTTCTCATCAACCCAGTTTTTAACCTTTATTGGCCAAACAGGAGGCAGTGTCCTGTTAAATGTAACGCCTCACAGGTGCGAGGAAAAATGCTGTCCCATGCAGATGCAGCCACGAGCATTTAAAAATGAAAATTACCCTGGCCCCAGCAGCTGCATTAGGATTTAAAGGTCAGATTATAAATGTTAAAAAATCACGAAATGTTCTGTGAAAAACCTATCGGGCTGTGGAGCTTTTGCATAAATTAAAGTCCAAGGTAAGGTCAAATGTGAATGTGCCCAAAAGTATTATGAGTGGCAATCCAAGTGAAAACATGTCACAAATGCTTTTATTGACACCAGAATAAGCTTTCCTCACAATGAGAGCTATAAACATTTTTGTAAAAAGAATGTGCAGAAATTTAAGGAAACTTAAAACTTCAAAATACAGTAGTACAGAAATTGACAAAGGGGGAAAACATCATATTTATTTCTTACTTATCAGACATTCTTTTTCTTAAAATCCATGTTAATATTATTATTCCAGATTCCTCTTAATATTTGTATGGCCGATTTGCAAGAGGGTTTCCCACTAAATCTGTGCGTGGAGGTCTATTTTGTGTGTCTGAGCTACATACCTTTCCCATTTTAATGTCCTTGATTTGATTTTGCTGACGGTAATGATTTATAAATTAATAGGTTCATTGCTATGTTGTCTAAAGTCTTGTGTGACCAACTGTGTGTCTGAATTTTATTTCTTGCACCAATATATGGTAATCTTTTTATTGGCAGGTGTGGTTGTGGTTAAAAGGGAGGGCAAGAATATTATCTTGGAGTTCAGTGCATCTGTCAAGGGACATTACTGTGAGCCAGGATATGCACATTTCAGGAAGGTGGGTGGAGGTAAGAAGCAAACTTTAAAAGATTCTGATGATGATACATGGTCACATTTGTGACTGAAATTTTGTATGTGGTGGTTTTGATGAAGATTTGGCTGTTCCACTAATTTGACTGCCTGAACCTGAAGATGGAGGCACAATGATCCTCCAAAAAGCTGACAACTATTTGCCAACTGACATGGCACAACATCCCTGAAGAACCTCAAATGTCATTACAGTGATAACCTTCACTTTGTCTCCTTCCTGTTATCATCCAGTGCCTTTTGTGTGTGTTCATGCTGCTGTGCTCATTTTACCTTTTCCATCAATGTTTTCCATATTATGGCCTGCCACACACTTTAATCCAGCCTGCAAAAACATGTGAATCATATGTAGTAAATTATATCAGGGCTTCCCAGACTTCATGTCATGTCAAAGCTGTCATCTGTTCCATAGTTGTTCTTGATTAAATACAGGAAATACTACGTTTATCTGCGACGGAGTGTCACCCTATCAAATATTAGTATAATAAAAATATGTAAATTAGTGAAGTTAACATATGTGTAAATGTAAAATCTGCATCACTTGCATGATAGAGTTATATTTGCAAGCTGTAGAACCGTTACTGAGCAAATGGTATAGCCATCCCACCACTGGGTAACCCTTTGCTTTGATCTGTTGGCTGGCTGTGTGAATTACCAAATGAACTGAAGGTAATAACCCCCCCACCAGTTACATTCTAGTTGTGAAATGTAATATGGTGGGACCAATAACAAAGAGAACATTAGATTCTGAGAGTCAGGTGTTAATGTAACAGAGGAGTTTGAATTATTTTACAGCTACATGAGAAGTCATCCAAATCTGAATTAATTTCATTAGCAGTTCAGTAAAGAGGTGTTAATGATTGCTCATAATTCTTGTTGCTTATTTGTGGACTCAGCAGTGATTTTAAAATGGCAGTAGGATTAGCACTGTGCATAGAGTTCATGGGGCTAACATGGACATGGATTTTTTTGAGAAACACGGATGGACGATAGTTGTCTATCACAACTATTTTCATATATTGGATAGATGAATGCCACATGTTTTGGCTTAGCATGAAGCCATCATCTGGCAAATAAAACACAAAGTAATGGTTATATAAGCTGCATAATACAATTTCACATCATCCATGTATATGATTTGGATCTCATTGTCACAGTAGTATCATAGAGTGTTTGATAAACCACAGTCAGTAGTCAAAAAATTATTTTAAATTCAATAAATGTTATAAAATAATAAGTTTAAAAATTTGGCATTAAAATGGTTAAGATTATTAAATTAGTATGATAATACAGCTGGTTGTGAGTGCAGGTTTTGTTTGTTGGTGTTTGGCCCTGGGTTGGGGGGAGGCATGTTTTATGTTCCTAAGCAGCACTAGTGCTTAGAGGCCTGCACTATAACCAAAGGGATTGTCAAGTCAACTCTTGTATACATTTACTTCCACAATTTCACGTAGAACAGGGGTCAGAATATAAGGAAAATAAGGAGTGATGACATCTTTAAACATTTCTTAAATCTTGAGCACATATTTTAAGGAATGTGAATCTAAAATTTCTGCCAAACACCAAATATCTACAAGAAAACCTGCATTCACATCCAGAAGTACTTTTACTATTTTACTGCTACTATTTTAATCCTAGTCATTTTAATGCCTTATTTTTAAACTTTTTATTTTACCACATTTATTGGAATTATCATAATTTTTAGACTACTGGTTTTTGCTTATCATATATTTTTTATGATACTGTTGTGAAGTTGGGATCCCAACCATATACTTGGATGATGTGAAACAGTATCTTGAAACTTAAACACTAATTCATTTTGTGTCTTATTTGCCTGCCAAAACATGTTTCAATAAACTACCCACTGTATAAAATGAGTTGTGGCTGTGTATATTCATCATAGTGAGATGCCTCATATAAAAGTAATTCTAAGGCAGTTGCTGAATACAGTCTTCACCAGGAACAACTGAAATATTTGACAATGGATGGTGGCAGGAATGTGTGTTACTATAACAGGACAAGCTGAGAAGTTTACAGTGTGAGTTAAAGTGCAGATTGTATGAAGGCTTTGGATTTACATATAATTCAGCAGCAAACACTTTGTTTTTGATTTGTCATGTGTTATGGACCCAGAGTTTTTTGCGGTAAATATTACTTGCTCTTTTAACCATTGCCACTTCACCACATTCTTAGCTGATATTCAGTCTGAGTCATGTGATTTGCTTTATAATGCAGTTTTGTGGCTTAATCATGGCATGATACTATCAAGATTTTTGTTTTCCAAAATGAAATAGACATATTCTGTTATCACAAACAGTGAATGACTATGGACATTCGTTTTTCTTGCATATTTAACAAAGTGCGTGCATTATTCGAGTACTAGGGTGCAAGGTGATACTGGGCTTACATATTGGGTTTCTTCTGTCCCAAAGTACATCTGTCATACAATAGACCACCTTCTCCCGGATATCAGTGATCATTCTCACATATCTTTGCATTTGATATGCCATTTAGTAATTTATGAACCAGGGAAGTTCCTGTCCATGTTGCCTCTACCACATTTTTGCCTGTTACTTAAAAGTATTTTTGTATTGGATTAATGAGTTTTGTGCCGGTTGATTTGCCATTTTTCCTCCTCTTGTGGCATACAGGTTCATGGGCTGTAATACGTTACTTTCTTCCTGACTCGGTGAATGTAAGGGAGATGGTTGAGGCCAGTCCCTTGAATAGTGACAGGGAACTGATCAATTTTATACACTATGTTCAGCTGTGTGTGGAAGCTTACCATGACAGGAAGTATCAAATCACACGTGCAAAGGTAATGTAATACTAGTTTTTTACACTGTGGTTATGCTGGACATCTAAGGCAGAATGGTGAATTTGTGTCATATGAAACAAATTTTCTTGTTGTGCAGATTATCATATGGTAACAAAGCCATTGCAGTTATAGAACAACAATGAAATATTTAAGTCTGTAGTTGTTTTATATTCTATTCATCCCTGCCTTTACAACATTGTCATTTTTAATGGCTAAGAAAAAAAAACATTTAAGTGAAGGATGTGATTAGTAGTGGAGACTTTCCAGAATGGCTGAATGACATTTATGGCAAGATTAAGAAATGCAATAGAGCATGTTTTGTCCATGTTTTGAATAATAAGTATGCTAATTAGTATGCAGAATTTTGTCTGTGAAGCTTATCACAAATGACTACATGAAAGAATGAAAAATAACAAAGAATATATTTCTGGTGAAATTAAAAATAAAATAGTGCAGTGCGCTGGTAGCCGAACCTTTGTCGATGCTAGTTATGAGGTGTTTGAAGGTTTTGGTGGGAAAACCTGAAGAAAATACTGCACTTGGAAAACCTGGGAACAGACAGGGGAATGATATTAAAATTAATCTTAAAGAACTGTGATGGGAATGGACTGGATTCATTTGGGTCAGGATAGGAACATGTAGGAGTGTCTCATGACCACATTACACTGCAGAGAGACCTAGTTTGGTGAGTACAGTTGTGGAAGGTCTAGATAGAAATATGCTGAGATTTTGTCCAGAGTTCCTGCTAATGTGTAAGTCAACAAAAAAGCTGGAGACAGTCTGAAAAATGAAAATTCATAATTCACTTCCACACTTTTATTAACTAGTTCAAGCTCTGCAATTGAATCAGTATTTGCTAAACTTAATGTTGTATCTAGTTGCTTTTGCCTTTTTGTTTTGTTAGTTACGTATCAAAATTACCAGAGTTGTGAAACAGTTGCTGGGTCTATATAAACTCTTCTTTTCATAGGAGTGGGCAGAGGCTAATGGAGTGAAGCTGTTTAGCAGCATTGACTGCATGTTTGTGACATTTACAGTACAAGAGACCAATAACAGACCTTTCCCACTGACTGTCTGTTTAATTTATGAAGTCACTGGAGTCAGGCCTGCATCTCTTGAAACACAAAGCAAAGGTAAGCATTAGTTTAATGAATGCCTATGTGGAAATCCAAATAAGGATGTTGAATATGGTCAGAAAGACCAATAATATTGATTTTTTTTTTTTTTTTTGTTAACGAGAAAAGTATTTGCATGAGGTCACCATACTCTGTGTGTGTGTACATGCTTGATCATACGTGCATCTTACAAGTTTTGAAATAATTGGCCACTTCTTTACAAAACTTGTTAATATTATGTGATTGTAGACCATTTCACTGTCATTTTAAATTCTTTCAGTTAGTAACAACAGCTCTTTGGCTGCATGAATTTGTGAAGTGTGGGTGCCAGCTGATGAAGAAAGTTGGCATAGTCTGTAGTAGAAGCTGTAAAATGTATGTGCAGCTTTTGATGAGTTAAGCTTTGTAGAAAGTAAAGGAAGAATATGCCACTTGCAGTAAATCTGTATTAGCCTTCGTTTGATGGTGATAACTAATGCAGCACTGAAGTTATGAACTGCGCTGTGGTGTGGAGTCAGATCATAAACATACCAACAGATTCCGTATGAAATTTTATTTAGAGTTAACAGTTATATACATGGTGAAACTTTGATGTGTCTGACATCAGTAGTAAGTTCTTCCCAAAAGAAAATACTATTATTGCCACCACCGCCGCCGCCACCACCAGCATCACCAACACCACCACCTTTTCCTGTTGTGGATCCCTTCTGGAAATCAAGCTTTTTTGCTTTTCCTTGTTAGCACACAGTTTTTAATATTTTTCAGTGCCATTGTATGGACAGTGAACCAAATAGATCATGTTTTGATTAGTAATGGATTCAGGAGTGCAATAACAGACATCAGAGGACTAATGGGACCAGACATTGATCAAATCACAATTTACTGAAGATAAATTTTAAAGTGAAATTAACGGTAAAAACTGGAAATAAACATAATGAGGAAAGAAAAATTGTGAATATTTTTCAAAATCAAAAAGTGGAAACTAGAATATGGTATAGAAATTAATAATACATTTGAAATATTGGAATATTTGGACGATGAAGATATTATTGACAATAATGTTAATGAAACATGGGAAAACATTAAAACAGTAATCAAGGAAACCAAACAGCAGCTTACAGAAAAGGAAGAAGGCACAGAAACAGTTAAAAATAAGTGGGACAATGAGGAATGAAAATTTGCAATAGAAGAAATGAAGAAAGCAAGAGAAAAATGGTTGATAAGAGGATGAGCAGGAGCATCACCATAAAAGAAAAGAAGCTCACAAAATAATTAGGGATAAGAAAAAGACACACATGAAAAATATAATAGATTCAATAGAAGAAGACAGAATCATAACACAAGGAAAATGTATCGAAGAGTAAACTAATAAAGAGAGGATATCAACATACATTTAGCATAATTAGGAACAAAAAAGGAGAATTGGCAATGAATACAAAGGAGAAGGCAGAAATATGGAAAGAATATTTTGACAAATTACTGAACACAGAAAAACCAAGGGAATTAATTAAAAAAGGAAATGAAGATTTAACTTACAGAGCAGCTATACAAGATGTGTGGGGTGTTCTTTTAGGGTACTGGGGGTTGGATGGGGGGAACAAGACCTCGTTTTTTTCAGTAGTGGGTACCATTGACCTAGGGCTGTTGTAAATGAATTACCATTAGTTGTTTATGTACATATGTCAAAGTAGGTTACTATTCTTATGCTAAGGATATGTTACAAAGATGGTACCATTATTAATATTGGTGTCAGTATACTTAAAACTAGCATGCTATGATGTTACAGTTAATAAAACTCTAGCAATAATACCATAGTGTCACTCAGTTTCAGTCAATATTTTTATGTGTTATTTTACATCAAAACTTGTTTCTACAGGCTAAGCAATGTTATAACAGAGCAGTGTTTCCACTGGGTGTGCAGTTTTAACTGAGGTGGGTTTTTGGCGGTGGCCTGCGTTCATGCAATTAGGCGGAATGGTGGCGTGGATGGGTGCCAATCCA
>Ga0131853_10019572_pt1 | contig 12315 bp, 10 predicted proteins | sample TergutLab28metaG_FD_92764 | JGI IMG/M metagenome (GOLD analysis project Ga0131853, IMG submission 92764) | Labiotermes labralis P1 segment gut microbial communities from Petit-Saut dam, French Guiana - Lab288 P1 (version 2) (version 2) | ecosystem: Host-associated > Arthropoda: Insects >...
ATTCTCATAGCTGTCTTAACGTTATACGGAAGCAGCAGGAACTTTGTACACTTCACCGTGCTCTTGTTTGGAAATTTCACTATCCATTTTATCATGAGCTTTATCGCATAGGAAACTTGCGTCAGCCAGGAATTAGAGCTCTTCGAGACTCGTCCGTGAAATAAGATAAGTTAATATGAAGGGGGAAAACAGACTATATTGCCGGAGGAAGTAGGCTTCCTAAGTGATAAAACTCCCGAGACAAGTGCCATGATCAGGGACGCGATAAAATGGACACTGCTGAGGTAGCATTCTCACCTTATGAGTGGGTTTGTTATTCACCACTGTTCATGGCTATATTACACTTAACGCCGAATTTGTTTAACAGGTTATTTAACATTCTTATGATAGTGAGATCAGCGTACATTCCATTGTAGATGCCCATTGAAGGATTTCCCTTTGGACGTATCTCATTTCTGCGGCACGTTGCTACTCTATATGGAAAAGGACAAAGAATAATTTAATGAAAGGTGGAAGAACGTCCGAATCACCGGTAGAGTATTATCAGTTTACATTTAGGATGTCCATTGCCAATGATGACGCACCACCAGCACCAGAAAATGACACTACACGACCTCGACGTCGAGCGTCCTCGTTTCTTCACTTGCATATCCCAGAACCAGCGGCTTCTTGGACTGCAGGAGTGCGGAGCGCCATCACTCTACATGAAACATCGACGGGACATCATGGTTTTGGTTCGTATCTCCATCTGCCGTTGCCTACCTTTACCATTACTGCACCCGACGCAGACGGGAGCGGAGTTGGTGTGGGACGCAGGTTTAGCTTCGGTCTGCGGAGATTTTCGCAGACGGTCAGTCGTGCGGTCAAAAATGATTGTGTGAAACTCCCATTAACTCTAAAATATTAACCCTTTACTGCCTGGGTGTCTAGTGTCTAGTATATGAAAGTACATTCAGATTTTGTCCTTCCTGAGGTGTTGCCATAATTAATTGACTTCCTAATTAAGTCTTTTTCATTAGTACCAGTTTATAATTCATTGAAATGAAAGTTAATTTACCATAGTTTTAACGAATTGTAGACACTGCCTGTTATGTCACCAATCATCACAGTATGTAGCCGTCACCGCACATTGTCCCATTCAGATGTCTCCATTTGTATGTCCCAGACATCAAGTTAAGTTCATTCTGTGATATTTTTAAACTCTTTTATATGAGGTGTACTCTTCTGCCCGTTAAATTCATTGGCTTCTAAAATCTTAATTTCTTAGAAGTCGGGGGAAATTTAAAGATGTTCCATTGCAAGCCATGAAGCCGTGGAGATACAGCTCCACTCATTCTTAAATTTGGCGATATGTGGAAGTGTGTGGTTGGCTTTGCACCCTGGTCTCTTTACCTCCAGGGGAAGAGCCCCTGATAACCAGTGAATGAGAGGCTGGTTAGGTCCCTAAACCCTTCTGGATGCCCTTGCAAGGAATCAAATGTCATTTCCTCGGACATCCAGCAAGCAACCTAGGCACTGGAAGTTGGTATGTGTGTGTGTGTCCTCATATAACATGGATTATGGTCTTTCACAGTGGCAAATTCTGATCTAGATGTTAGGTAAATTGGAAAGTTACAATGCAGAATTGTGTACCTTTATGCAAAACCTGATATCTGGATCAGGATTCCAACACTGTTCTTCTGGGATATCACAGTGTGTAGTGGGCAATTTAAAATCAGATTTGGATATTAAATTACATGTTGCACAACTTGAAATCCCAAAAAGACCAGAGTCATCATCAGCACTGTGGTCACCTTGCCTATTGTAATGTAGTGCCATGTAATTCATTACAATTTAATTCCACCATAGACAGCATTTTGCTGCTGGCTTAGCTCATTTGAAAATACCTGGTAATAACCTACATCACAGTCTTGTATTATGGACACCATGGACCTGCTTAAAGTAAGCCCCAAAATAACATTTTGTTTTTCAGTGAAGAGTTTCATAAACTCTTCATTTTTGCAGTGTCATTGCATTATGGTGAAAAGATTAAAAACAATTTACTTTAACAATCTTTACCATCTGCTGTTAAATGAGGTAATATTCTTGGGCAGAGACATGCTTCTGGATGTACATAATCACTTGATATGTTTTCGCTGTGAATTCTGTGCCTTGTAATAGTAGTTTCTGTCAACCTGTGTTGTGTGAATTTATATATAACAATGATGTGAAATTTTTGTGTATGAAAATCTGTTATGATAGCTACTGTAAAGCAGTATTTGTTATTGCTGATTTTATTTTTGGATACTGGTACTATGTTGAAGTAGACTGTGTTGCCGGCATTTTGGAAGAACATTTATCCTTTAGGTGGGGGCAGAGTGTCCCCCTGAAATATTTGCAACACACCCACTTTCGCGTGCTACCAGCACTAAAGTAGGATCAGCATCAGCACTAAATCTGTGTGAAAGCTTAAAATCTGTAAGTAGTACTTATACTCAAACATTGACTGGATTAATGCCATTTGTGAATCCTGCCACTGTAGATTGTATGCTGAATGTGTAATTTTAGTATCTATTTGCATTTCAAGAGTAGGAACTTGTGAAGATCTGCCCTCGGACATCAGAAAATCCAACAAAATAGTCAATCACTGGTTTTTGAGGGATTTAGGTAACCAGAGTATTTACAAGGGTTGATGATTTATCTCAAGTTCAGCAACAAATCTTGCTGTCACCAGATCATTCTCAAATTCCTAGTATGTTGGTGTTTTTGTTGTTAAACGTCTAAACTCCCAGTTGCGTGCGTTTTTTATAATCCTGCCTGCAACCTTATATACTAACAACTAATCTTCTGTGTACTAAATGGTAGCAAGTACAAAATATTTGATTCCTCAAAAGTTATACTTAAAATGATTCTAAACAAATGTATGATGAATTAACCTCTAACTACTGGTGTATAACAAAACTTTTAGCATAATCATAGGATGAAATAGATAACTCACAACTTTAAGGGTGTTTTATAAAGTGGTATTTGTTTTATGATGTCACTAACATGCTTGGAAATAATGTTTATTTTTTCTGTACTGTAGTGAGAGTTTTCTCCAACAGAAACAGTGCATTAAAATGGATGACTCTGTATGCTGTCATTTAAAAACCGAATAATTTCTATATTAAATAACAAGTGAAAGTTGTTGCTAAATTTTCCATGTTTCCACAGTTTAGGATATCAATAAACTGAGTGCCAGAGATATTTTCTTCAGTACAAGAAGGAAATGCTTGTGCAAATAAGGACAAAATATTTTTTTTACCTCATGTTTCAGAAAAATGTAAATTGTTGAGTTTCCAGCATTAATCACAGTTTGTCTGAAACATGTTAATATGAATCTTATCTTCAAAATCGTGTGTGATGTATGTGAACATTGTTCCATAAATAAGGTTCTGGAGGTCATGAAAATTGAATATAAAGTCTTTACAACATTAAAGTAGCTCAGTTATTCCTCTTAAGATATCATTACTTTTCAACATAATTTCTGAGCACAGTCATCTGTTTGTCCCACCTCTACATTAGTTTAAAAAATATTTTGCTGCAGCGACTGGGCTCTCACATTTGCAGCCATTCACAAACAGCTGTTTTTACTTCAAACCTACTGTAGAATCATTGCCCTGCTAAGTGTTGCTTAAGCAGGCTGAACAAAGAATTTTCTGTCACAAGGCCAACCCAGCAGTTCTCAGTGAAACAACTCTGTCTCATGGGTGCTGTGTGGGGTTGTATTGTGCTGATGGATTACAACACACATCACATGTCCATGTTTCTTTCTGGAAAGCAGCATTGACATGCATAGTTTTCACACAGCATGTCACATTAGGCATTCATGATGCTTGTTGTGCTCCAAGTTATGAATTCAATGAGGATAACTCCTGCATTCCAGATTACAGGTGGCATAACTTTTCCAGCAGTTTGACACACTTTGAATTTTTTGGCTGTGTGAGTAGTTGGGTGTTTCCACTGTCTAATAGCCTGTTTTGTTTGAGGAATCAGATAGTACACACATGTCTATTGCCTGTCACCTTGAATTCCAATAATTAATTTCTTTTCTTTTAAAACCAATGAAGATGTAAAGGAACAATCTTGAAATATTGATTTTTTGTGGTGTACAGTTATGCATCTTGGTAGTCATTATGCATACACTTTGCAGTATCCAGTTCTTCATGCATAATTTTGTGTCTTTTCAGTGGACACCTGCAATGTAGTGGATAAGTATGAAAGTGTGATTTGCCAGTTTCCCAAAATTACATCCTCACCTTTTGCTGCATTCACTTTCATCCTTGATGTTCTGAGCTGACAACTGTGATAATCTTTATGGATGACAATTTTCTAAATCCGTGTACCATTTCTGATATGCTGCACTGTCATCACACCGTCACCATACAGCTTTATCAGTTGCCAGTTAATTTTGAAGGAGGGAAACACCTTTCACCCATAAAAACCAAATGACACTACAAATTTCTTTGCAGGAGCAAGTCTCCTATGTCATTGCCATTGCAAAAGAGTTTATCCCCTGAATAACATCTGACTGACTGGAAGTTGTGCTGTTTTTGCATATTACACCTACTACAGATGCTAGCGCCTCCTAAAAAGGAAATAACTTCAGACAAAGTTACAGGCTATGCAACCTTTTGTATTGACCTTACACACTTAGCGCAGCTGGACAGTTGTGCAGTAATATTTGTAGATGTTTAAGAAACATGTGCCAACATTAACTTCATTTAGGTTACTTAAGTATTTAATGTAATAGAGTTGTGGAATGTGCCAGTCTAATTGATAACCATAAAATGTCAATGTATTGTTCATGTACATTTCTGTGACATTTATTCAAGTTTTTTTTTTTATTAAAGTTGTTGATGATTCCTTGACAGTGAAGAATTGTGTGATAGTTAATTTATCTTGATACAGTTTTACACATTGTAAAGCTCATGACTTATCAGTTATTGCTCTTGCACCCACTGATAAGTCTCCACATTTGTTATTGCTTGTATCTAAAAATTGAGATTCTTAAATCTCCACCATGTTTAAAGATGTCAGTTTCAAATGAACAGTGAAGTATATAAACAAATATAGGCAAACAGGCAAAACAAAGAAAAGTTTCTGTAATCACTTGTTTTGCATTGGTCTGTAGATGTCTGTGCTAAAGTGGTTTTTGATTATATGTAATAATGGCCTTCAGAAGTACAGTTTTTTTGACCCCTTCCCCCCCCCCCCCATTTTCACAATGTTCTGATACATGTGGCATGTGGATGACAGAAGTAATTCATGCTGTCAACAGTCATTCTTGTTGACACTGATAAACCTGGAATGTAAATAGGTTAAATGGTACTTGACATTCATGCTGCATTGTTTCAGAATCTTAACCGTACGGAATCGATGGTGTCCCTCTGTTTCCGTACTCTGGTAAATTTCATCACAGATGATAACTTAGTTGGGCTGCAAAACTTCCTCGAGAACAAAAGAGTTCAGGTTGATGACAGGGATGAGGTAACATTTTTCATTTAAAAGTTTGTATAGAGTTATTTGTGGTGGTAATTAAAATTGTTATAATCTTCTTTCATTGAAGTATCATAGGTGGTATGTATAACATGATCAATTTTGCATCAGTAGCATTTTGTATTTCAGAATAATGCCACTGCCCTTATTGTAGCTGCCTCTAAAGGAAAACTTTACTTTGTGAGGGAATTAGTAAATCATGGCGCTGATGTCAATGCAGAAGATGCGGTGAGTCATTACCAGATGTTTGTAATTGAAGTAAAAGTCATCATTAGTCCAGAATTTGTGCATAATACACGTTTCTATTCCCATTTGGTTTTATTGCAATACTCTGTAAGATAATTGTGTCGTGTTTTTGGAAGAAAAATAATACACTTTTATGATTAAAATTTTATAAGAATAAATGTATGTTTACATGTTTGGGAGTATGAAATAATAAAGTACCTAATACTTTTCTTAATTGTGGCATATATTTTTGTTACCTTCAATATTATCATGGTTGTGCTGGGCAGGTGTATGTCAGTCATGTTATGCTGTACAACAAATTGAATTTTGTAGATTTTTTCTTGTGTGAAGTTAGGATTGCCAAATTGTAATTCCCTTAAGGATATTCTGAAGTTTTGGCCACTGTCAGCAGTTTGAGAAACACATGCAAACCTTGCAGTTGAAATCTTAAAAATAACATGTGTCTCTTGTTTTAACTCCTGGCATCAGAACATTCATTCAGCTATCATTATGTGTACAGCCTATGCTAAAAGTTATGTTATATGGTTAATTTTAATAGGATATTTAACATACTGTTTTAACTCACTGAAATAAAGCACACAAACTAATTAACTTATGGAACAGTCGTGTCTGGTACACACACATACACACAGCATGGTCATGGATATGGACACTGACATGGATACCAAAACATGGACACACCGGCATTAGTATTTTTCATTTACTGTATATTAAATTCATAGTAAAAGTAATTACAGATTAGTATTTTTTCCGTGAAGTGAAAGAATTTGTCGTGAACAGAACTGTGCATGAAGTTTCATTTAATGTGGAGAAAGGAATGCACTCTATGGTTGACATACTGACTTTCAAAGCAAGGCAGACATTATGCACCCAGACAGCTTATACCATGTGTGTCTTGGTCATGTGCTTGATTCAGTATAGGTGTTGGTGATATGCATGTAGTTCTTTTTCTTTCACTTGATAACATACTAAATTGTTCTTGGTATGTAAGTATAGAAATGTAACATGGCTTATGAATGTTTCAGTATACTCTATTACCAACCAAATTACTACACTGTGGATGTAGAATTGGAAAAACAAGGTGACATATAAGGCAAATTTGAGTTCTCTTTCAGGATAACTGGTCAGCACTCTTATGTGCAGCCAAAGAAGGCTACGCTGATATTTGTATGGACCTTCTGGAACATGGTGCTGATATTGAGCACAGGGATATGGTATGATATTGACATGAAGTTCCAAATTCAGTTTCTCTTCTATGCTTCATATGTCACAGACACCTGACATTTATTGTGCATATGATTTTAGGTTCTCATAGTGGTATGTATAAAAATCACTGACGTCAGTGATGTTGCACAGTGTAGTCTGGTAGGTGATTTTAACCAGGCTATATGGTGTCACACTCAAGATGACAGTAATCTTCATATTTCTTATGTAGCTGATAGAAACATATAATTTCCATGTAACATCACATTCTTTCTACGTACAAGTTGTAGTTTAGTGTTCATATCTTAATACACTCATTTTCAAAATTTGGTAAGTTACAGGTATTATAAGACGCCACATTTCTTGTAAGTTTTGGCAAACAGAACGGTAATGTTTAAAAAGTTTTCTGTAGGTATATTGAAATATTGTATCTTACTAACTTTAAAATTAAACAATAAGCTCCATGTGAAAATTAAATCTTCCCCTTTCAGGGTGGGTGGACAGCACTTATGTGGGCAACATACAAGGGCCGTGCAGAGGTAGCAGCTTTATTGATAGTTCGTGGTGCCGAAGTGAATGCCCATGGTAATTACCATATTTCATCATTGCTTTGGGCAGCTGGCAGGGGCCATGTAGATATTGCCAAGGCCCTTATAAACCATGGAGCCAAAATTAATGTGGGTGACAAGGTATGTAAATGAAAGTTACAGATAAAGCAGTACGTTTCATGTGTACAGTATTTAATGTTTAACCAAATAGTAAGTTTAACATTTAATGTTTTTTGTTCCTCTTTCTTTTTGCAGTATGGAACAACAGCTCTTGTGTGGGCATGCAGAAAAGGGAGTGTTGACATTGTAGATAGCTTATTGAAAGCAGGCGCAAATGTAGATACAGCTGGAATGGTAATTTTTGTCTGTATATTTGCAGTTATATGATATCTAATCTTCCAGCTATCTGATATTAAATCCCAAATGTTCACTTTAACCCAAAAGCTTCTGTTGCATGAAAGTCACTTTGTTCATCTGTACTAAAGCTGATTTATTTAAGATGTATTTTCATTTCATGGTCTCTATCCCTCTGTGTGTTCAAATGTCACCTCAAACTTGTATTTCTTCATTGTTTTTTTCTGTCTAGACATGTATTTGAACCCAGTCACAAACTTCCTGACTTAACTATTGTACCGATACCAGGTGATGTTAAGACTGATTGCTGCAAAATGTTAGTAGATTATGAGGATGGGAGATGATGGCAGCTGCCTCACTGTATGTCCAATGGTAGACTTCGGAACTGGAATTTGAGATTATTCTACGAGGTTGGGTGGGTGGGTGGGAAGGAGGGAGGGATTGAGTGAGAGAGAGTGAGAGTGAGAGAGTGAGTGAGTCTGTAATAGGTCAGTTAATAGTAAAAAGAGACAGATTCTGTACTTAATATATTGTTTATTTGCTTCAGTTATCAATGAACAAATAATATTAAACCTCTGTTAATGTTATTTCCTTGCAGTACTCCTGGACACCATTGTTGGTAGCAACTTTAGGGAATCATGTGGATGTTGTAAACCGTTTGTTGGAACATAAGCCTAATGTGAACGCCTTGGACAAAGATGGCTGCACAGCATTAACTATAGCCTGCAAGGAGGGATATCATGAAATTGCTGTAGCCTTGCTCAATGTGGGAGCATATATAAATATACAGGTGAGATGATGATGAGACCCAGTTTCATATTAATGTACAGTGTCCATCATGTGGTTCAGCTGGCAAAGACTGCATTTTCTCATACCAATACCATTACCTTTGAGTTAAAATATTGTCACCTACCCTAAACATCATGGTGAAACGTAGAGCTGGAATGTGGAAAGAGTTCCTCATAAACTACTATAGATTTTGTGCTTATGTTAATGCTTTTTGTTTTCTGAAGGGCTTGACATGTTAATAATAAGAATTGTTACTGTTGGTAGGATGCTTCTACCTGATAATTAGTCCTCTTGGAAAGAAACCCTTTAGTTGGATGGAGGTATGGATAGGATAGGAATTGGACTCTGAAAGGTTGTGTTCACACTGGTGGAAGGCCTTCATAATCAGGTGGCGAGTTCTTATTGGACCTTAAGATTTGTACTACAACCTCAATCCATGTAGGCGGATTGTATTTGGAATAATCGCCCTGTTTCACCATGACTGGCTGGCTGAGCTATGGTCGTTTGTAGTTAAGGCCATTTGTTAAGTTTATTGACCAGCATGATTCTTAATTTCAGGATCGTGCAGGAGATACTAACCTCATTCATGCTGTAAAAGGAGGCCACAGAGGAGTAGTTGAAGCCTTACTCAAGAAGTATGCGGATGTTGACATCACAGGGAAAGTCAGTATCAGTTTGTTTTGCCTTGGCATTATTACACTTTGAAATAGGTGTTTTATTTTCACCAGTATTTTCTACTTGTTGGTGCATACAGTGAAACTGGGTTAGTGACTGAAATGTATAAGCCGTCTGGTATTTCTTACTGGGTGAAACAGCAGGACCATGAATAACACACCCACCACTGAATCATCAAGACTTTCATTCAAGTGCCAGAAGGGTACATTATGAATTTGAAGTGTGTAAAAAAGGTACAGATCAGATTCTTGTTTCTCTGAGTTTTGACTTGTGAAACCTTTCCTGGAATATCAGTTTTGTAATGGCCAAGTTGCAAGGAGTGTGTGGTATGCACCCACAAAATGTCATGTGATTTAGATTATTTATAATTATTAGAATTTAGTTAAGATTCAGTTTTAGTGAAACTCAGGTTCTGTGTTACTAAAATAAGACTGCTGCTTAGGTCCCTTAGTGAAGTCTGTGGCAAAGTGCCATGTGGTTGATTAATAGTATGATCTTACTTTCTTGTTTTAGGACAGGAAAACGGCAATGTACTGGGCTGTAGAAAAGGGAAATGTTGCCATGGTAAAACTTCTGTTAAGTGCAAATCCAGATCTGGAAATTTCTACAAAGGTAAGTTGTTTACGACCAAAACATGTAGTAGGAAATAACTGGAGATATATATATATATATATATATTTATATTATCAGCACACCCACTACTTAATTGTGCTGGCAAAGTACATATTTATGTATATTTTGGGTACACATGACAGACGATTACATGCTTTCTTGACAGTTAATTGCAAGTGTTTATCTTGTTATGAGTGGCGGTACTGTTAGATGTGAGCTATATTGCCGAAGTTCACAGATCCTTACTGGCTGAACAGTACGTTACAGATTTCTGAAGTCTTAGCAATATGGTGTACATATATGCAATACCATTGCCCAAAATCAGCATCCACATTAAAAGTAGCTTAGATAATATCTGGCCTAATTCTTCAGACATTGTAATATTTTTTTTGTTGTTTTTATTATTCAATTATCACCTTTATGCAGGGTATTTACAATAATATAATATATCTGGAACAAACCATGTTTCTAGGGTATGTACTGTTGCAGCTATTTTGCATTTACAGCTCTGTTGTCGTTGTCATCACTGCCACTGTCTTTTTTTTTGTTTGTTTGTTTGTTAAGTTACATCAGTTTAGCTGGTTTTCAAAGAGTACAGATCATTGACCCAGTACTTTCTATTCATTTTTATTCTAAAAACTTTCACGCTGTGTGGCATGTATTGAGTATTACTGCTTTCTACATGAGACTAGGGTGTAGACTGAGCAGTTTCAAATTGTCGTGTAATTTATTTAGGATAATACCCATTGTGGATAGTACTGATGGTGCTATGTAGACTATATTCAGGTGCCATATCCTTGTTAGCTCTTCTTTTAGTCCTACACATTTCTGGAGCTTCTCAGTAATGGTGCTGTAGAGGTTGTGACTGTTAGGCATTGTTACAGCTATTAAATATGCTTCTTTGGTGGTTTTTTCAAGCATAACTATATCTGATCTGTTATTGTGGACAGTTCGATAAGTTCTTATGGACCTCTTATAGTATAGTTTATGAGTTCCCTAACACAGATTATGGCTCATATTTATAAGAATTTTGGTTTTCCCTTTGTGAGCCAACATTTGATAGCCAATTCTTGGTGGACTGTTTTGGCTACTTGGTTGTGATGATGGATGTAATCACTTTGAGTTGAATTTGATGTTTTGTTGATTGTGCGTCATGATGATATAACTGTACAATATGACCCACGAGGATGCACTATTTACTTTCAATTTATTTCAATAATTAACCTCTACATGTTTCGAGCAGGCTTACTGCTCATCATCAGGAGGTACTACTCTGTATATACAGCAGTTGGTATATGTCTTGCATTTATGTTGACTGGCTATTGGCAGGATCAACCCTGACAACAGCCAGTCAATGTAAATGCAAGACATATACCAACCGCTGTATATACAGAGTAGTACCTCCTGATGATGAGCAGTAAGCCTGCTCGAAACATGTAGAGGTTAATTATTGAAATAAATTGAAAGTAAATAGTGCGTCCCCTTGGTTCATATTGTACGGACTCTGAGTTAAATTGCCATTATTGTATGCGCTTTTGAGGAACTGTGTGACTTTGTTTCTTGTTTCGGATAAGCTTGATTAGAGGAATCACTGATCTCTTGTTTAGGATGGAGATACTCCACTTCTAAGAGCAGTGAGGATCAGAAATATTGAGATTGTGCAGCTTCTGCTTGACAAAAAGGCAAAAGTTTCAGCAAGTGATAAGAAAGGAGACACTGCTCTTCATGTAGCAATGAGAGCCAGGTCGAAGGTAATGATATATGTTATATTAATCATAAAATTAAGCAAAAATAAGAATTACAGAGGTTTGCAGTGTAATGATTCTTCATAGAAATTGCAGTAAAATCTGTAGCTAAGATAATTTGGGTTTAGTTAAAAAGAGTGTAATGTACCTGTTAATACATTTACTGTATTTTTAGATTTGTTACTATTAATATCGTGGACTTTATCCATTCATCTTTGGGGTGTTATTCTTGGACAAGAGAAAACATCTTATATGACAAAACTTATTCAGTAAGTCCACAAGTAATTCAGCCTTTTTCTTTTCCAGGGTATAGCTGAAGTACTTCTAAGGAATCCTAAAAATGGCCCCCTTTTATACCGGCCAAACAGATCGGGAGAGACCCCATACAACATTGACATGAATCATCAGAAAACTATTTTGGGTCAGATATTTGGAGCTAGTAAGTCAAAGTCACAAAGATACTAATTAATAAGAAAGTAGGAAATTAATCCCACCCGCACTCGCACTTATACAGGGTGTTTCACGACTTTAGGGCATAACTGCAGGAGGTGATTTCCTAGGTCTTTGTGATCAAAAAAGTTCATATAAACATGTGTCCGATTTTGGACGGTTACGGAGTTATGACC
>Ga0131853_10019573_pt1 | contig 12315 bp, 8 predicted proteins | sample TergutLab28metaG_FD_92764 | JGI IMG/M metagenome (GOLD analysis project Ga0131853, IMG submission 92764) | Labiotermes labralis P1 segment gut microbial communities from Petit-Saut dam, French Guiana - Lab288 P1 (version 2) (version 2) | ecosystem: Host-associated > Arthropoda: Insects >...
ATGCTGTATAATACAATTTTGACCTCCTGATGATGAGCACAATAGTGCTCGAAACATGTAGAGGCATATAATAAACTTATTATAAAACAAGATTTTGTGCATTAAGTTGGTTAATTACTAAGAATATACGTCTATGATTATACAATATTTTTGTGTCTTTCAGCAGATAATATACCGCTTAGAACGAAAGAGGTTTCGGGCGAAAGGTTTCACTCACCGGTAGAGCAAGTGAAGTCCATACCAAGTATTCTGAAGGTTCGGGATTCATACCTCATCCAAAGTTCCGAATATCATGAGGGAGGAATTTTGGTCGTTTGTACAGTGCCCTTAGGCAAATACTGTGTTAGTACGTCAATTTATGCTATAACCACTTTCTTCCACATCCCGGCCACCTTTTCATTCACTAACATTTTAAAGGTCAAGGTCAACGGTTACTGTATGCACCACCGGGTTTAACACAAACGTTTATGTGTTCTCCCCACTTACTGTAATTACGTGTTGGTTATGTTTCTCAGAACAAATAGCCATTATTTCCCTAGACATCTTCAGCTGACTGGTTTCGTACCCAAGACAGAGTGTGTTTACTGCACGGTAACATCTGTGTATTTAAAAGTTATTCTGGTTAATTTCGGGCTCTAAAGTGTTAGTCATTAATACGCGTTGTGTAGTCTGACTTACTGTTTTACGTCGCGTGGGCCTTAGCGTCTTCTATCCAGGCACTTTCTTTTTTAAGTGTTCCCCTTTTTTTTTTGCGTCTATTTTGATAATCACTTCCGTCGCTTAGCTTAATGAACTGTAGCAATTCTTGTGACGTCACACATCTTTACAAGTGCTTTCATAATTAGAAAGTCTGCGAAAGTTATTACAAACTGCAGACTCTGTCGGTTATGTTGTCGTTTTGATGCTTGAATTTAATGTAAATCATATTTTATAGGATTAGTGCGTGCAAGGAGGTCTGTAGAGCGCTGCTATGTGCTGCTGTACGCGGTATTTAACCCTTATCCTGCTAACGTGGAGAATATGGTGAGCTGCTAATAATACCAGCCAATAGCAGATGGGATTTAACTTGGCGTTTAAAGGGTTCAAATCTTTCCCGCTACATGGCTACGTGGAGCGTTGTCAGATGAATTCACTGTTGGTACTCATTGGTGCAATTAAACAGCGACATTACAGTACACAAATTCTGAAGCTGTGCACAACAAGCTATATTTAAAAACAGTGCGTTACACAACACATATACTAGAACATTTATGTGAAACATTTTGTCAGTGTCGTGAATAATTAGCAGAATTTGGGTGCATAAGTTGTGGGTTTGTTTCTCTTTCCCGTGACAAATAAGATTCCGTTTCTAAAGTCAGTGAACATGAAGACCATTTGAGTCAGAAGTGTCTTAAGTCTTATTCTGAACACTTTTGTACTCTGAGGTTAGGAGCCGGAGTAGTGTAGTCGGTTGGCCTGTGGGGACTGTGCTCAGGACTGAGCGGTCTAGGTTTCGAATCAGACTGCCTCTGGAGCCCACCCAGCCTCCTATTCAATAGGTACCGGTGTTCGGTCCCTGGGGTACAGCCCACAGGACGTGGAGTTAAACTCAAAACTCCATCTACTGCCAAGGCTCAGAATGAATGGAGGCATGTTTCTTCTCCCCCTATAAGCCTTCGCGGAGTGAAAAGGGAAAGCTTTACCTTTACCCTGAGGTTATTCTCTGCTGGGATGTGAGTCCATATACGTATATTTACAGGTACTTACCGTCATTTGGTAGGAAATGCTATTGCAGTCATCAGTGTCTAAGATTACTTCTCTGCTTTTCCAATAGTAGCAGCACCTGCCGGGATGCTAGTTCCTCTCTACCAGATTATACGGCATGACTTCGCAGACGGCAGACAAGTTCCTATTTGCTGGCATATGTGTCTCAAATCTCACTTGTGCACCCCAGATGGGAGACTGGATTCTACATTCTCATCCTTGTTTATATATGATTCATATTTCATTTATGAAGCGTCCCCAACTGGCGGTCTGTCACTGGTTGACATATTGAGGTAGGTAAACTCAGTGGCTGAAATTAATAGCGTTGGTTTCAATTTAGAAATGTAGCCCAGCTTCAGGCAAAAGGTTATGTCAATTTCGTGTGATGTGACTGCGTACTTCTGTATTATACACGCACGTCTAGCAATCTCGTAACAAAACTTTTCTGCATAACTGCACATCATTGCCGGAAGTTTCCCAATTCCGGCTGCCTCTTGTTTCTCAGTACTTTATTCTCTAATGGAATAGCGTTCTAGAAGGCGACGTCAGAAAAGTGAAAGGTAATGAAGGAAAAGCAGAAGTGCGTGGCCTGAATGTGAGCATTGCAGACGCGCACATGTCCACAAACACACACACAAACAAACACAGAAACACATACCTATATAGACACACCAACTCATACACAAGCAGACACACAAACAGCAACACCCAAACGCATACACTCAAACAAAATCATGCTCATAAACACACACGACTAGATTAATCTTGCTTTTCAGTTGTTATGCATGTACTGGAAAATTATTACCGGGTATTTACAAATAGAGGCGGAAGGTGACAGAAAAGAAGATAAGATTCAGTCGGTACTGCAGTGTTCGCACGTGGCGAAGCAAGTAGCAGAACTGCGTAGTTTACACCACTATTGTTATTCAATCGTGTCAATATGAGTGTCGCTGTCTACGGATATTTTTCTTCCAAAAGAGTTAGGTATTATGAAAAAATGTTGTTTTGTCAGTTTCTCTTAGACGTTTGACTGGCTTTATGCTAGATCTTCAAATTATATTTTAATTACGAGGAAGATTGAAAATGTATGTAACGGAGGCTTACCAAATTGAATACGATCCGTCTTGAACCAAACAGTAATTATGTAGTTAGATAAGTAATTATGAAACATAGTGGAATGAAGGGCAGTACAATTGGGACACTCTACCAGTTTGTTCATGCAGAAATTTTAGCCCATGTTACTTTCCGATGTGGTTCGAAAACTCCTGCTATTTCTTGGAAACGGCCAATATTGCCTACAGAAGAGTGGTCTTCATCTTGCTTGTTATAAATAAGTTAAACACTTCTAGGAACGTGCAAGACCTACAGCTGCTTCTACAAAGGGACTGTATCCAGTCAATGTGTAGTACCTCAATTGCTGCATTTTCGTTGTTTACTTGTCTTCGTCGCTGGTAAGGTGATTTGTTTATAATGAATTGCATGTGTTTTTGGAAGAAGTGGCTGCTTCCTAGTTTGATAGTACTGTAACTGGAGGGACTGAGAACAAACGAAACCATTAAAAGCTTAGTAGACTTTTAGAGCCAGGACTCTGGAATACTTAGTAGAAATACTTACAATTTGAGTGCGAAGTTTCATTCTCGTGTGCTTCTAACCTTTACTGTGATAAATATTATATAGCAGTGAATAACGTGGCTTAGACTGGGCCTCCATTACCCTCCGACTGACAGCTCAGTTGATTATTATTAGTTTCTTCAATGCCCTTTCCAACTTGCACCTGGACTGTACATGAAATCGTGTCAAAGCTATTGAATTCATCTGGTTTAGGCTTATTTGAAATTACTTCATGCCAAGAGTTCGCTGTTGTTATTATTGTTCTCCTAATCTCTGGAAGTGTTAAAGTAGATAAAAATTGCACGCGGAACGCTGCGTGTTGTTCTGCATACATTTGAAGTTTTGTGCTGTGTCTTATAGGTTTTAGTAGCGTAGATCAATAGGCCAAATGTACCCCTAAAAATGTTTGTAATTACGTTTTTTGCTGTTATTCGTTGGTTATTTTTGATCCTACATACAAATTCAATTTCCAAGACTTTCGACCACATGTTCATGTCTCGAATCGAAAATGTCTGTCTTCGGGAACCAATATATCCGACAAGAATGAAAATATTTGATCTAACCAACAGTCAGGGAATAATTGTTGGCGAGATTTTGTTTTTCCTGCCAACGGTAGTGCAGTAAATCTGGCAACAGAAACTAGTCCTCTAGTAGTGAATGATCTGAAGCTGAGATTCTAAGTTCCATGTAAACTAGTATCATCCACTTCTCGATGGTTGATACATAACTCGACGTATTATAAAAAAAATTTTGTGAAAAGTCTAGTATCACAAATATATGTTTCTGCTGCACTAATGGTTTGAAAGGTGACATCGTACTGCTCAGGGTGCGTTCGTAAATTGTTGACTTTCCCGTCAGCCAGCTATTGACCATAAACTGAAAATTTCAAGCCACACTTCTAACGACTGCCTTCAAATGCAGCCTGGCGCTGAGTCAGTAACATTTTCCACCTACTTCGCCAAATTTGTGATGAAATGTTTTTTATTTGTATTTCGAAATTTGTTTTGTTGATGATTAAATGGCTATTATTACCAGACTAATGACTAGCTTTGTACTAAACTCTAGGAAGGGACAAAATTATTTTTTTTTGCTACGACGAGAAACCAACTTCTGTTTCGTATTGCAGGGCTCTGACGTGTATCTTCCATTGAAATTTGTACACCTGCTTGCAGATAAAATTTATGTTTATGCTTATCTGACGCAGCTGTACTGTTTTCTGTCGTACTGTTTTTCACAAAATTTACGTAATTTATTTCTAACCCTTACAATCTTATTTATTTCAAGAAAGGAACAATACCACACAATACATTGTTTTCTAGCCCTTATATATCTGCCTCATGAGTGATATATTAGGGGAGAAAAGCTTTCTATTTGCAGCTCTAATTTTCAGAACTTATTATTATTATTATTATTCATAATAATAATTAAATCAGTCCCATTAGAGGCCCGAGGTGCCCAGAGGGTTCCAGGAAACTAAGGTTCCCAGATTACGTGACAATGGTCCAGAATGGTGGTAAGGTTGTCAGTCTTACGTACCGGCCGTTTTTACTTCCAGGAAATACTCCTGGTACTCATTTTTTTTAGAGGCTGAGTCGACCCCAGGTCCATAGTGCGATCGGAAGGTTTTTATGTCAATGAAATATCCACTGACACCAGCAGGGATCGAACCAGCAAACTTACGATTTGTAGGCAGCGCCTGAACCACTGTGCTGCCGCGGTCCCCTATTATTATTATTATTCATGGTCTTCTTTAATTCATCTCAGGAAACATAGTGGTCAGGAATGTGTACCTGAGCTCCAGTGTATATAAAGCATAGGATATTCATTTATTTTACGATTCCGCATCATCATCATCATCATCATCACCACCACCACCACCACCATCATTGTCATAATCGTCATCAGGATCTGTGTAGCCAGCGAGCACAGGTCTGAATATCTTATTTAAAAATATTTTTTAGCAGAAAAGTAAGTTCTTAATTTATAGTGGACTTTCTGCTTCTCGGGTTCATCATTTCAGACAACGAGTACTTTAACTGCTTTACGAATATTACGAGTATTTCATCTGCAAGTGTCAGCCGTGTACGATGCGACAACCTGTAGGAGCAACGAGGGCGCTTCTCCGTGTTTCGTGAATTCCTTTCCAGTGGGGTTTCTCACAAGAAGAAGGAAACCGAGGTGCTTTGTACCCAGTTGGGATCTATTCTTGTCAACAAAGGGCGTACGAACATAACAGGAATGCTTCTAAGATTGGCTGACAACGCGAGTACTCTAAAAATCGACGAAGTTCGCATATCAGGCTCCATTGCGAGGCGTCACTGCCGTGCGTCGCGTTCGGGATTCCTGTATAAGTTGCTCCCGTGTCGCAGGATGTGAAGTCGTACATGAGTGTTCTGGCTGCTGGCTTCATTTCTGATCAATGTAGTCACAATAAGCACACAGCCTGAACACATTTCTGTACTTTACTGCTTGATACGCAACCGTACTACATGTTTCGCTGCCCCGATGCAGCCATCACCAGTTGGCACTAAAGTAAAAGATAGAAAACCCCGCACGTATATTGCCCTGTGTCCAATTACTCAGAGAACTGTGGGAGTTCAAGATGTACATGTAGGGCAAAAAGGCTGTAAACGTAGAAGTGGCTCAGGTGAAAGTTGGACTTATGTGGATCGGTAAAACAGGGTAAAACGTAAAAGTAAAGCAGTCCCATTACAGGCCGAGACAAGCCCAGACGGTTCCAGGAAGTTAAGGTTCCCAGATTTCGTGACAACGACACAGGATAGTGGTATGTTGTCAGCCTTACACACCGGCCGCCCTTGGCCCCAGGAAATGCTCCTGGTACTCATTTCTTTCAGAGGCTGAATTGACCCCAGGGCAATGGTGCGATCCGAGGGACTTTATGTCAATGAAAATCCACTGACACCAGTTGGGATCGAACCAGTAACCTTCCGATTTGTAGCACAGCACCTTAGCCACTGTGCTACCGCAGTCCCCTGTAAAGTAGGGTACCGGCTCTAAATTCGTGCGGATGCTGCTACCTGCCGAGCCAGAATGTCGCGCGTTCGATTCCCGATGCGGTCATTGGAATTTTCACTAACTTAATCCTTCCGGCCCCATTATGGCCCTTGAGTCGAGTCATCCTCTAATAGAAATTAATACCAGGAATATCTTCTTTAGGGTAAAGGCGGCCGGTGTGTAGGATTGACGACCTTAACACTTTGTGCCGACTGCCTGGAAATTCTGGGAGCCTAACCTCCTGGAGCACGAGCGGACTGTCCAAATATATAATTGGATATCCTTCAGCTACTCTCTGCCGAAAATTAGTAATTGTCTTGTCTTTTCAAAGCTCGGATTCAGTGTACAACGGAAATCGTACAGAAGGAGACTGATGTAATTTGCTTGTGGTGCCCTCTTTTCTGAGATAATATTAAAATGTTTTAGATGATTATTAGATGATTAATACTTCAGTGTATTTGTATAGAAGGATTACTATGGTAGTATAATATATGACATAAGCAGAACTAATACTAATACAATAGTCGCTTTATAGCACTTTAGTTCTCACTAAATGCATCCACGTGTCATAGCACGCTGCTTAAACTAAGCAGAAATTATCTGATATGAAGAGTCAATAAAAACACGGAAAATTCTTCGGACAATTATAATCATACTAAAGCACTCTAATTTTAACCTTGACCACTGTATGTGATTGTGTCATTCCATTATATAGTGTAACTATTTTAAATGCTACAGACAAGTAACACGTGTCTAATACTAACTACTGAGATCTCAGTATAACCACAAATTGAATTTGCAATTTTACTTTGTGTCCCATAGCTGCGTGAAGATGACCAACTTTTGGGCGAAATATGTGGAGATGTAATGGATATTAGTAACAAGCCAATAATCAGTTGTGCTGACGATAGCCGTGTATTCAGTATTATTCACACAAAGTTATTTGTATCGGGAAAGTCGGTGACGTATTGCTTGATAAATTAACTGACGACGAATAACCAGATAATAATATAATAATTTGCCAATAAGTTTCATTATGGATCTTAAATCAGTTTTTGTATGAAAGGTGTTAAATTTATTTAAAATACTGATATCATTAATAATTTAGCAAATACATTTTTTTAGTGTCATAATTATGGCGGCAGGGCGTAAGAAACTGTTATTAATCGCGACCAATTCCGGTCTTGTATATTTGCAACACGATTTTCCAACCGACGACCCGCGAGCTCTCTATCGCTGGATATCATGTTCCCTTAACCCATGCTGTTAGTATCGCATGCCATCTTAGTATCGCCTAGAACATAAAGCCTTGTTGCACTTGGCCAAGGACAGAATCATTCTGTGGAAAATACACTCGGGACGTATTAAACTGTTTTTAATGTATTATTTGTGTTCACGTGAATTATGGTCGCTTTTGATGTTTTTATGGCTAAATTAATGAATTACTTACACTAAGTGGTTATGTTTGTCCTTTTAAATAAATTCTGTGTAGCGTATAAAGTTTCCAAATGCAAAACCTGTGGAAATTAATGAGGCTAATATGACAGTGCTGTAATGAATAGTATTGGCGCTTGTGAACGTACCCAAAGAGAAACTCTAAAACTTATAGCATGTAGTAAGCACGCGTGTTGGTGCAGAAATGAGACATGGATTAGTGTCTGTTACGTTTAGTCTGCCATACAAGAAGCGTCGTTGAGGCAATGGCAGTGTCTGGGCTGGCCAGAATGTTCCACGTTTTGTGGCACAAGAAGGCCCTGTCCTACGCTTATTTGACTCTTTTTATTTTTTATTTTGGCGCAACACCCCCCCCCCCCCTTTGGACCTCGTCATTCTCGAGGTTTCTAGATCACACTCAACGACGCACCCCAGTCGCTATGTCTCCTCTGCACGAGTGATCAGCTCGTTACAGAGACCTCTTCCTGACAACACACAGTCCTTCCTGCCCCGGGTGGTATGTTGGACCCTTTGCCGAACCATATTACATTTATTGCCGATAATATTATTCCACCCCACAGATCTTATTTCTCTGTCTATATTTATTGCTTGTACCGATATGCCATCATTCAGAATTATTTGCGTAGTTTCTGAAAGTATCAAAAATGTCGACGAAAATCGTGCGTTTGATATCACCGAGATCTTACGTGTACTGTTTTATGTGTCGCGCACGAAGCGACTTGGCAGCAATATTCAAGGCATGAAGCTCTTCGGAAACATTATATTATCTTGTTCCTTCTTGCAGCTTTTCGGCTTTTAAAAAATTTACTCCTCTGTGGGAAACAAAATGAAGACACAACCGTGTAGACTTAAGAAATGCTGTCTCTGTCAGCCACCCTGTAAGAGTTTACAAATTGTCCCTTGGCTGCTAAAAGCGCAATGACAATGCTGTAACATGACTGTGTCTTACAAGTGTTGGCACGTTTTAGTGTTTGTGCTTACTGAAAACTTGCACACTCATAGAATGTAAACATGAACAGTCGTTTGCTTTAGATTTATTGTTTTACACACTGTTGAACCAACGTAGTGGGCCCGGTAGCTCAGTCGGTATAGCGACTGACTACGGGTTGGACGGTCCGGAATCGAATCCCGGTGGGGACGAGATTTTCCGCCCGTCCAGACCGGCCCTGGGGCCCACCCAACCTCCTGTACAACGGGTATCGGGTCTTTCCTGGGGGTAGAGACGACCGGGGCGTGAGGCTGAACCCCCACCCCCATCTAGTGCCGAGGTCCTAGAAAGAGTAGAGCTATATCTCTATTCACCTTAAGGGCCTGCGTGGCCTATAAAAAGGGTGAAAACCTACCTGAACTACGTAGCGTAATTTGTATTGTGATTTCGTGTAGTGTTGTGGAAGGGTACAGACGTTTCGGGAAGCACATCTTCACAGTGTCTTGAATAAACGTCGTCAGAGTTCTGAGACCATATTTTAATGTCACTAATATAGAGTGAATAAGTGTAAAATATTTTCGTGCTGTTTGATGCAAAGTTGTTTGGGGACAAAGTGATGGAGGTAATATTAGGACCTAAAGGTGGGTCCACACTTGCTTCGGCCGTAACCGTATCGCCCCTTTGATGTGACAGCCAAATACCGACAGCGCACCGAACAAGCCCGTAACATGACCGCATAACCAAATTTTGATACGTTACGCGGTCATGAGCCCCATTCACACTGTCACGATACGGTGTTACATTACGCTGTAACGTTACAGGTGTGGACCCACCTTAAGAGAGTGGATGTAACAGGCGTTTGAAGACTCAGATCTTCTGGGATGTTACACCGTGGGTGATGAAAGATATGTAACTGGTGTTTCGGAAGCTCCTAGTCTTCGTGTTCAAAGTGAGGCGGTGAACTCTTCTTGGAGTACTGGACCGGTAGATGGAAACAATATTATCCATCGAAACCATTCGATATTGCGCAAAATCCCGGAATATCTGAGACTTCAAGAAGACTGCTGTGGTAAGCTCAGCTTCCGCAAATAGTCTTCAGAATTTGCACGCTCAGCGAAATATTGTTGTGGGTTTTTGGTCCTTTTTTGAGAATTTCTATTTATTCTACAGCTTAAAAGTTTATGTTTTAGAGCCTGGCTGTGTCTCCAACTTTAAGTAAATTAATAAATGTGGGAATGTCATTAATCTGCAAGCTCCGATAAACAAAACAAGCTCAGTATCTTAATTTCATGATTTTTTATTTTTCTTGAATGTGACGCCGTGTAGTGCCAGACTGCATAGACCATGAAAATGGAGGAAGCACTTTAATTCGAAACGTCGTTAATGATCTGTCAGTTTATATGACGTCATATCCTATCAGAAGACTAGAATCCTATTTGACACCGCTTGGAGAACCTCAAATTTCTGGCGTGAATTTTTTAATTTTATTTTTTCCCCCACCCTAGACGGTCTCACAACCACTTTTCGATATATTTCGATAACTTACTTTGTCATGACTCATATCGATATTCTACACACAGTGTGAATGATTCCTTCCTTCCAAATATTTTTTTGCTGTGCTCTTTCTGTAATTTAATCCTCATTCATAGACTGACATGAAGTTTCTTCTGTTGGGGATAGTGTCTAATTCCGTGGAACGCACTTTGCATTAGAAGGTAATCCTGTCCCAATATTTTATATCTGTAATTACGCTGCACACAAAGACGCAACCTACCGTTTTCATGCATGAAAGTGTGGTGAGAATCCACTTACATTTTGCCCTCTTTTGTAGAGTAAGTGCAGGAAATATATAATTACTACATCGTGCCTCTGCGACCGCCTGGAAGGATTACTCATCGTATAATTTGGTACTAGGCAAGTTCAGGCTTTAGGTTTCTGTGACCGTGCATCGTGAGCAAATTGTGAAGAGAGAGACAGAAAACCAACAAGATGCAACAATCAGTTGTTTATTATCAACACTGTCTCAACATGTTTCGGGCATCATTATGCCCATCTTCAGGAGAACAAAGACCGTGTGTTACTGCATGTGGTGTGCTGCGCTGGTTCTGCTGGATGTGGTACAACGCAGCGCCCCACAACCGCTACCAACCACATCCAGCAGAACCAGCGCAGCACACCACATGCAGTAACACACGGTCTTTGTTCTCCTGAAGATGGGCATAATGATGGCCGAAACATGTTGAGACAGTATTGATAATAAACAACTGATTGTTGCATCTTGTTGGTTTTCTCTCTGTCTTCACAATAGGCAAGTTCACTTACCTTTGTGAGTTACATTTAGTTTCCGATGCAGTCGGTTCAGCAAATTTATCTTTAAATCAGACTGAACAATGGGTCTAGGGCTATGCAGAATTAGGCACCGATCGTTAATACGTTTGAGGGAACGGGATTATACTGCCAGGCATTCTTAACTGTAGCATTATAAGGCTGCACTCCGCAGCCGCGTTAGACAGCGGAAAGAACATTGGATAGAAGAGCTCATAAGAATGTTTGCCACTGCAAATGTGGACCTGGGGAGGAAAAAAATCTCTCTTCTCTGTTGTTAATTGAATGCCGATTTCCGGTATTCCAATCTTAAACCATACTGAATTAGCTATTTCTCTTACGCATTTACATTCATTCATTTCGCAGTCTGTCTTGCGCAAGTCCTTAGGCTATTCCAATGCGAGTTCTCCACAGAGTGCGATCTAGTGCTTCATTGATGAATTTCCAGTATACTGTCATTTCCTTAAGGTCATCCAGTAGTTGCTTACTTCTTTTTCCTTCTCTTCTCATCACTTCTACCCTTCCCTCTATCTTTTCCTCAGTAACGTGTTTCAGAAGGCAGTTTCTAAGTAATATGTCAAAAATCCATTTAACCTCCCTTTCTTATATTGTTCGTAGAATACGTCTGTCTTCCTTCGCTTCTTCAACTTTCAGACAATCGGTCCAAATGATCTTCTCCGTCCTTCTCCAGTACCACATTTAAAATATTTCCAGGTATTTCCGGTCTGCGTTCCAAAGTTCCCAAGTTACAGAACCATACAATGGTACCCTAAAACTGTAACACTTTTCTAATTTCTTCTCGAAATTTAACTCCAATTTGCAGTGGAAAAGAGTCATGTCTTGTCGAATGCTGGAAACCTATAACATTATTTATAAACTAAATCTACGACTTTTACTATAATATTCTTTAACTTATATTGCATTTAACAAAACAAATGAAACATAGTTAATTAAAGAGAGACCAACTTGATGTCACTTGCTTTATTATTTCATTATTTAATGCTCAACATGTTTAGGATATTAATACATCCATCCTCAGGAGCGTGCAACTTATTTGTTGAGTTATTTCATGGGTTGTATTGCTGGGTATCCGGATGCAGGCTTCAGCCTGCATCCGGATACCACACCACCCCAGCCAAACCACAACGTAACACCAACACACATCGAACCAGAGCAATACAACCCATGAAATAACTCAAGAAATAAGTCGCAAGCTCCTGAGGATGGATGTATTAACA